>JAEEGK010003065.1_pt1 | contig 41808 bp, 28 predicted proteins | sample 8958771 | NCBI WGS metagenome assembly JAEEGK01 (sample SAMN16246547, study PRJNA631951) | gut metagenome | biome: gut microbiome; feature: rumen; material: SC-attached | host: Bos | place: Iran: Karaj | collected 2018-10
CAGCTGAGGCATTCATTGCCCGTGCCTATATGTTCTGGGCTGGTTTCTATAAGGGCGTCGGTGAGCTCGCTTCCGGTTCTGCTCCCGCCATCAATCTGGTGGAACAGGAAGGTTGCGCTGGAGGTACCCTCACTCAGGCTGATGTTGTCAAGTACTTGAAGGAAATTGTTTCCAGCGGTCGCTACAAGCTCTTAAGAGATTTCCGTTCACTCTGGCAGTATTCTAACAGCCTGCTATTGAAAGAGGCACTCGATGGCGAAGGTCATGCATACGAATTTATCGCAGACATGGATCCCGCTGACTGCTTCGACATGCCAGGCAATGGTAACGGTAACGATGAGGAAATCTTCCAGATTCAGTTCATGAATGCCTCTAAGTGGGCTATCGGTGGTACATACAACAACCCACGTATGTATTCTAACTACCTCTCTTGTTTCTGGGGCCTTCGTAATGGTGCTTCCCAGAATAACGGTAAGCGTGAATTTACTTATCCGTTCAACCAGGGTTGGGGACAGGGTACTCCTTCAAACAACATCTGGGACGACTGGACCGATGCTGAGAGATCTGGTGAGTATACCGACCTGCGTAAGAAGGCTACTTTGATTGACCTCGAGGCTGAACTCCAGCAGTATACCTATGAGAAGGACGACTGCGAGGAGTCTGGTTATGGCGTTAAGAAGTATGCCAATGTAAACCTTGACGCTTGTGCTGCAGATAACGATACATGGTGGTCTAAGGCCGAAGGCTATACCTCAAGCTCACTTGACAATAATATGCAGGGTGACCACTTCGAGGACTTCTACCTGATGCGTTATGCTGACGTGCTGCTGATGCTGACCGAGCTCACAGGTGATGCTTCTTACATGAACCAGGTTCAGGCTCGTGCTGGTGTTCCACAGACTCCTTACTCTCTGGCTGCTGTTCAGAACGAGCGTCGTTGGGAATTCGCATTAGAGGGTCTTCGTTTCAACGATATGCGTCGTTGGTCTGGTATTGACTCTGGCGAGTCTTCATACGCTGCTAAGGCTCTTCAGGCTCAGCGCGGTAAGCAGATTGTCTGCCTTGGCGATAAGGCTAACAAGCGTACTCATGAGCACATGACCTGCTCTTGGGCAAAGCGTTACGCTGATACCAACGGCTTCCTGCCCAAGCCTAAGACTCAGATTAACCTGATGAATGGTAAGATGACTCAGAACAAGGGCTGGGACATTGACAATCAGGAGACACAATATACAGTTCTTTATTAAAAAATTAATAAGTAAACAATATGAAAAAGATATTATTATTGCTTGTTGTCGCAGTATGCGCTTTCGCTGCTTGTGATCCTACACATGAGGATAAGGGCAATGGTGGTCATATTACTGTTGACGAGCTCAAAGCCAAGACCACTGTCACAGTCGACAAGGCTGCCAGCGGTCAGAATGGCAACGTAATTACCTGTTCTACCTCTGCACCGGTGAATGCAGTATGGAATATCGGCGGTAAGAATTTCATTGGTAACTACGCATGGAAAAAGATGAAGCTCGGCAGACATAACGTAGTTATGACAGCCGTTTGTGCTGACGGTACCGAACTCAAGGCTGAATTCCCGATTGAATGTCAGGAAATCACCGACCCGCTCCAGAAGTTCATTATTTGGGAGGGTGAATTCACCGCTAATGGTTGGGATGCTGCACCTCTGCGTTTCAGCGATGGTGAAGGTCAGAATTTCCCGACTCTTTCCGACGACATCTACTTTGGTTTCAAGACCCTCGTTCTTGATGTCAAGGAAGCTAGCGATGGTTGTACGGCTCGTATCATGAATGGTTGGTGGAGTTCTGTCTACGCAGATAACATTCCGCTTACATCTGGTATGAAGTGGGAAGTTCAACTGACCGAGCAGATCGCCAAGGAGTGCGCTAAAGGTAATGGTGGTGAAGGCCGTGACCTGAATCTCCTGATTACTAATGGTTCTGCATCCTTTACGAGTGTTTACTATGAGGAATAATAATTCCTTACAGGTATAATTAATTTAATGGGCTGACTCTATCAAACGGGTCAGCCCTTTATTCCTTATTACGGTATGGAAATGATTACAAGAAACAGAATGTCGACAGCTTCTCTAATTCTAAGCTTGTTAGTTTTCGTCTTTTTTGTCGTTTACATTTTGTACATCAATCAAGAGGTGCTTTATACGGCGCAAGACCATTCTGAATTCATCTTCGGAGCACCCTTTTTCCATACTCTTATATCGAAGCCCTTTGGCCTGATACAGTATGTGGGGGCTTGGCTCACACAGCTGTTCTATCATCCGTTTTTAGGTGCAGGAGTCTTGTCCGTAATCTGGGCCATTATCTTCTTTGTGGGAACCAAGGCATTCCGGCTGCAAGGAAATGCTGTTGCTCTGATGCTTTTGCCTGTTGCCTGTCTGCTCACTTCGGTGGTCGATTTGGGCTATTGGATTTATATCTTCTCCATCAGAGGCTATTGGTTCTCGCAATCGGTAGGCTATTTGGTCATGCTGCTGCTTTTGTGGGCTGCCCGCTGCACTCCACGCAAATGGCATCTAGCCTGGTATCTGTTTGCATTTTGCCTCTATCCTTTTCTAGGGTGGTTTGCCTTGCTTTTCGTCTTATGTCTTGCCCTTGTAGAAAAACCGACATGGCGAGAATTTTTAGGTTTCATCTTGCTTTTCTTTTTTGCTGCCTTATGGCATAAATTGCTTTACTCAAACCAGAATATCGACGATGTTGTATTAGCTGGTCTTCCCCGTTTTATAACACCAATCGACAATTGTGCATATCTTTCCATCCCGTTTTGGGCGCTTGGGGCTGTATCAATGCTCATTCCATTGTGTAGCCGATATCTGACCAAGTGGTTTGTCCCGGTGTTGAGTGCTGTTGTTGGTATCGTCTTTACTTGGTCGCTCATGTTTCATGACAAGAACTACATCGAGGAAATGCGCATGGTGCGCTATGCCGAAACAGACAACTGGCGAGATGTGCTCCATTTGGCAGAAAAGAACAAGAAGCCAACTAGTACGATGGTATTTCTCAAGAATATAGCCATGATGAATGAGGGCGGTTTGTTAGATCGTTCGTTTAAGATAGGTAATGGTTACTCAGAAATATATGACCCCGATTCGATTCATGTCAGCCTGCTGAACATAGCGTCACCTTTGGTCTATTATAACTATGGCAAGATGAATCTGGCTATTCGCTTGAGTTATGAGAATGCAGTATCAACAGGCTTCTCACCTTTTTATTTAAAAATGCTTGCCCGTTGTGCCCGAGCTACAGGTGAAGAAAAAGCAGTAGAACGCTATACAGCCCTGCTGCATCATCATCCGTTTTACACTAATTGGCAACCTCCCCAGATTACTAATAAGGTAAGCGAACTGCAAAAAGCCTTTGTTGATAAGATCAATGGTGTTGACAACAATAGTGAGGGCTATATTATCGATGACTTCAGTTTTTCGACAGACACTATTAGCAAAGTGGTTTCAGAACAGGCACTGTTCTATTCCATGATGCGTTGCGACTCACGTTGTTTCTGGGCATCACTGCGAAATTATGTGAAGTTGCACCTTGATGAGAAGTTTCCTTTACATGCGCAGGAGGCTTATATTATGTACATGGATAAAGCTCCTGAAGAAAAGCGGATTATGCTTCCTGTAGAGCAACCAGTCTACGATCGCTATAAACAGTTCTGGAAGAAACTTGAAAGCCTTGTAAGGTCTGGCAAGGGTCTTGAAAAGGTTGGCGAAGAAATGCGTGACGAATGGGAAGATACCTATTGGTATTACAACATTTTCGGTAGAAAAATTTATATTCCAAATAGTAGTAAACATAACGAAGTTGCTTCATAAGACAAAATGAAACATTATATCCACTCCTATACTTTAGTTTTAAGTGCTGCCATATTGCTTTTGTCGTCGTGTGTGAATCACCCCGACGTGCCTTCTTCCTCCAAAGATACCAAGCGGTTGCCTGCCATCATGCCTGACTATTGTGATGTCACGGTGCCTTGCAACATTGCGCCGCTCAACTTCATGCTCCCTGCCGAGGAATACGAAGAATGCGTGGCACGTATCAGCACGCCCGATGGCAAGCAGCAGACCTACGGCAAAGGAGTGAAGGTCCAGATTCCTGAATCGGAATGGCACGCTATGCTCGATGCTTCGAAAGGAAAGAGCATGAAGGTAGAGGTGTGGGGAAAGAAACAGGGCGAGTGGCTGTCGTTCAAGGCATTTAAAATATATGTAGCCAAGGAACCTATCGACGAATACATTTCCTACCGCCTCATAGAGCCGTCGTATATCGTCTACGACTATATGGAAATAGCCCAACGCAACATCACTTCGTTTGAAGAAACACAGATTTTCAACAATAAGGTTGCCTGCGACGATCCCAAGGGGCAGTGCATCAACTGCCACAGCTATCAGAACTATAAGACTGACAATATGCTCTTTCATGCTCGCGTCACCCGTGGCGGCACAGTCATTGTGAACGATGGAAAGGTCTCGAAGGTCGATCTCAAGCGCGATTATACTATCTCTGCCGGTGTCTATCCAGCATGGCATCCTACAGCCAAACTCGTTGCCTTTTCAACGAACCAGACTCACCAGGTGTTCCATACGTCACATCCCAACAAAGTGGAGGTATTTGATACGGCCAGCGACCTGATTCTCTATGATGTACAGACCGACTCGGTTAGCATCGTCAGCAACGATTCCATCCTTCTTGAGGTGTTCCCCACTTGGTCGCCCGATGGCAAATACCTATATTACTGCAAGTCTGTTCCCCTTCCTGACGAGTTGCGCGAAAAAGATATCCGATACACCTTCCAAAAATTGCAATATAACCTCTATCGCCGAACATTCGACGTTGCAACGCATCGTTTCGGTGATGAGGAACTCGTATATGATGCAGCTTCGCGAAATAAGAGTGTCACCTTGCCGCGCATCAGTCCCGATGGACGCTATATGCTCTTTGCCGAAGGACAGTACGGTTGTTTCCATATTTGGCACCACGATGCCAATATTGTGTGTATGCCGCTCGGCCAACAACCTTCACTCAACACCCAACACCCAACATTCCTCGACCTTACCAAAATGAATAGCGAAGGCTTTGCCGAAAGCTACCCGACGTGGTCGAGCAATGGGCATTGGATTATGTGTGCCAGTCGTCGGATCGATGGCAACTACAGCCGTGTCTTTTTCGCCTATTTCAATAACGGGAAAGCAGAGAAAGCTTTCCTTTTGCCGCAGGAAGATCCCGAACAAAACACTTTTCGTCTGAAGAGCTATAACCGTCCGGAGTTCATGGTGGAGCCTGTCGGTATCAGCGTTGAAGAATTTAGTCGGGTGTTCAAATAATGAGCACCCGACTTGTTGTGTGATAATCGTCTGAAAAGTTTTATCTGATGATGACTTTGCGGCCGTCGATGATGTATATTCCCGGTTTCAGTTGACCTGCCGAAGCCTTGCCTTCTGCAATTTTGCGGCCACTGATGTCAAAGCATCCGTGCTTCCCCGACGAAGCGTTTGCGGGGTGTTCGTTTATTTCCTTGATGCCCGACTCATAGAACGACTTGGCCTGAAGAGTGGCCATGCCCAGCACGAAGTCTGCATTTGTCACGGCATCTGGGTAGATGCTTAAGACGTATTCGCCCGTCTGAGGGATGTCGAACTCGAATCTTTGTCCTCTGCCGCTAGAGAATTTGTTGCCTGTGTTGCCACCTATGTTAATGGTGGGCTTGAAAGACTGAGAAACCACTTCCTGTCCGTTGAGGTCTTCGATGGCGAAGATTACCTTCGTGAACTCGGGCTGGTTCCAGTTGCATACCCTGCTCAAGAGCGTATATTTTCCTGCGTGCAATGTCATGTGTGAGCGGGCGCTATTGTCGCCGAATCTTGCCCATGCTATTTTCTCCCTGCCCGAAGGACTCTGCACCATGAGGCCGTATTCAAAGCCACGTGACTCGTTCGTGAAGCGCAGCAGCCGACATCCCGAGGTGAATGGGAGTCCGCCGCCGGCACGTTTCACTCTGCCGTTGGAAACATACCAGTTCTGTGGCACGACGCCTTCGGTGGTGAAAGTCTGAATCATGTTGTAGTTGGTTGATACAACGCAGTTCACCACGCATGAGCTTTCTCCTTTCTTGCCATTGGTGTCGGTCACCACGACGCGCAGTTCGTGCTGGCCTGCCTGGGGGGCTGTCAGCGTGGCTGTGAACGGTTGGGCTGTCAGCGTCTCAATCAGCGTGTTGCCATCATAGAATTCCACCTTTTCCACCTCTCCGTTAGTGACGGTAGCTGTGGCTTCAATGCTGATGTCGGGGAATGTCGCCTCACCGTCAGGGCCCATATACAGATACGTCGTTTCGCCTTCGGGCTGGGCGATATTCACTTTTGGCTGATTCAGCGTGAAGCGTTTGCAGAAATTCCAGATGAGGTGGCGGTTCAGGTCCATGGGCCAGTGTCCGCCGTTGTTGTAGGAATACAGCCACACTTCACCGCCGTTCGGACCGCCTGTCCATTTCTCCAGGTCACCGTCAAACCAGCTGCTGCCGATGGGCCTGTAGCCTGTTGTCTTTGAGTATTTAGTGTGTTTGTCGTGCGTGGCGTAGCTTTCGATGTAGCTGTGAATGCCGTATTGCTCATAGCCGAACACGTCGTCGCCGTATGCAATACACTCCAGCATATTGACGGGCTTCTTGCAGTTGTTCCAAGGCTGCTCAGAGAACTGGATGCCGCTTGTAGGCGCAAAGGCCGCAATCCTGTTCTGCATGTTTGCTATGCAGTGGTGGATAAGCATGGAACCCATGGAAAAGCCTGACCAATACACGCGGTCTTTGTCGATGTCGTAGCGGGTGGCCATTTCATCGATGGTCTTGATGACAAAGTTCTGGTCTTTCGTGCCGCCGGTATCCCACGTGCTTCCATCGCTGCGTAGGTAGGCGATGACGAACTTCTCGGTGTCAATCAGCAAGTACATCTTGTCACTGTCATACTGGTATTCAGGACTTTGGTTCATGCCATGGGTAACGATGAACAATGGCGACTTGGCTGGAAGCATGTCAGGCGTAAAGACCACCATGTTTCGCTGCTGGCCATTCACGTTAATGTTAATCGACTCCTGCTTGTAGGCTGAAACTTGCAAGGCAAAGAGCAGCAGAATAGATAAGTTAAATGCGAAAAAAAATAAACGTCTCATACAGATTATAGTTGATAATATTTGTTGGAAATACACTTTTTCCTTTAACTTCGCAAAGGTACTACGTTTTGCCTAATTCTGCAAGTTTTAGGCAAAAAATGTGCTGTATGAAATTATAACCTGCCCTTTTCTCGATAAGAGTAATAGTTGCTTTCGGTCACGATGACGTGGTCGAGCAAGTAGATTCGCATCAGTTCGCATGCCTTCTTCACGCGTTCTGTCAGCCGGTCGTCTTCCTTGCTCGGCCGTGCATTGTCCGACGGGTGGTTGTGGCAGAGGGCCACAATCGTAGCGTTGTTGAGCAAGGCTTCCTTCACAATAAGCCTCACGTCGACGAGTGTTTCCGTAATCCCGCCGTGGGAAAGGCGTTCTTCCTTGATAAGTCTGTAGTTCTGGTTCATCAGGATAATCCATGCTTCTTCCGTGTCCAGGTCCTGCATGATGGGGCGCATATAGTCGTAGATGGCCTGCGGCGACCCCAAGTCCTTTCTTTCCTGTACCTTTTCCATCTGCCGGCGCTTACCCAGTTCGCAGGCGGCCAGTATGCTGACGGCCTTGGCGGGTCCCATGCCGTTATACACTTGCAGTTCACGGATGCTCATTCTGCCCAGTTTGTTCAGGTTGTTGTCGCAGTCGTTGAGGATATGCTTCATCAGGTCGACGGCACTTTCTTTCGGCGAGCCGGAACCGATGAGGATAGCCATCAGCTCGGCGTTGGTGAGCGCACCGGCTCCCAGCCGCATCAGTTTCTCGCGCGGACGGTCTTCTTCAGCCCATTGGTTGATGTTCAGTTTGTCTTCGCTCATGGTGTTGTCTTATTATTTCAGGAAGGGCCTGACGGTTTTGTCGGGTCCCAGATAGAATCCTGTCTGTGTGGGCTGGTTGTAGCCCGTGTTCTGATGGGCAACGCTCAGCCGGTAGGGGATGTCTTCTTCCAGGCAGTTGATGCGGTGCTCCGTCGGGATGGTGGTGACGTAGAGCCGCAGTTCGGTGCTTTCACGGTCGCGTGTGAGCACTTCCTCGCGCCAGTCGCCAAGAATGTCGGCACACAGGTTGGGGTTCGATTTCGTGCCGTTGTTGAACTGGCAGCCGTCGAAACTCCTGATGGTGTTCAGCTCTCCCTGTTTCCAGTCGAACTTATGCACCTTCTCGTGGTCGAGCAGTTCGCGCAGCAAGTCGCCGTCCCACCAGATGCCGAAATTGGTAGGCATGCGCAGCCGACCGATGCGTGCAGAGGTGTTCTCGGGTGCTTCCTCGCCAGAGTCTTTCCTGCCTTGGTAGTTGATAACCTCGCCTTTGATGTTGCGGATGCCGCCGCTTTCGGTGCTCCACATCTCCACGCCGGGGTTTGTCGGGTCGATATCGGCAGCCATGCAGCGGCCCACGTCCTCGTTGCTCTTTATCTGGAAGATGACTTTTCCCGTCAGTGCATCGCGGAAGTCGCTTCCGTCGCGGCGGTTCTCATGGCAGTCCCACACCTGCAGCATCTCGCTTTGCGGGTCGAAGGCTGTCAGGTGGATAGCGTCGCCATGGCCCATGCCCGTGTTGTATAGGCCTTTTCCGTCGTTGTCGACGGCCATCGAGCCGTAGGTTATTTCGTCGCACCCGTCGCCATCTACGTCGGCCACGCGCAGGTTGTGGTTGCCCTGTCCGGCATAGGCGGCCCATTCAGGCTGCCGGGTGTCGAACGTCCAGCGGTTTTTCAGTTCTTTACCATCCCAGTCCCAGGCGGCAATCACCGTGCGGGTGTAGTAGCCTCGACAGAAGATGCCGCTGGCGTGGATGCCGTCGAGATAGCCCACGGCGGCCAGGTAGCGTTCTGAGCGGTTGGCATGGCTGTCGCCCCATGCTTCCATCTCGCCGCGTTCGGGAATGTAGTCCTTGGTGTCCATCACGGCTCCTGTGAGTCCGTTGAAGACGCTGATATATTCCGGTCCGTCCATGATGCGGCCGGTAAGGTTGTCGGTCTTGACGTTGAGGAAGCTGCGGCGCATGTTGTGTATTTCGGTCTTGGTCATGCCGGCGGGCAGCGTCTTCTCTTTTTCCGCCCATTCCTGACGGCGGCGCAAGGCCTCTTCGCGTTCCTCTTTTATCTTCTGCAGATAAGCTTCGGGGTCGGCTTTGATGGCGGCTATCCCGTGTCGCCAGTCGGCATTGGCGTCGCCAATCACCTTGCCCTGTCCGTCGACGGTTCCGTCGGCAGTCTTCACCATCAGTTCTGCCCGTCCGTCACCGTCGAAGTCGTATACCATAAACGACTCGAAGTGGGCACCGCTGCGGATGTTATGGCCCAGGTCGATACGCCAGAGCCGTGTGCCGTCGAGCCGGTAGCAGTCTATATAAGTGTTGCCCGTGAATCCGGCAAACATATTGTCCTTGGCGTTGGTGGGGTCCCATTTCAGGAAAATCTCGTATTGTCCGTCGCCGTCAACGTCGCCTATGCTGGCATCGTTGGCGATGTAGGTGTAGCGGAAACCGTCGGGCGAGGTGCCGCCTTCGGGTTTTTCTATCCTGATGGGCAGATAGCCTTCGGGGGCATCGGCCTTGAGCGTATAGGAACCATTGATTCCGCCTCCGCGCACTTCGTAGGTGGCTTCGGTGGCGAGCGGCTGTTCGTCAGTGAAGAAGGTGCCGCCCTGCTTCAGCTGTTTCTTGTTGAGTTTCTTTCCATTGCGGTAAACATCGAACGGCTGTCCCTTGGCGTCGGTTGACAGCGAACGCCAACTGACGTATACCTTTCCGTTTTCGCGGATAGCCACCACGCCGCGGTTCAGTTTTTCGCGGTTCAGTTTACTCATGTCGTAGCGAGGCTGAGCTACAGAATGCAGGCTGGTCATTGTGGCAATCACAAAGCCGATTGCCATCAGCAGTTTGGTTGTTTTGGTCGTCATAATTGTTTTAGTAATTAGTTGTCTTGTGATTTGTTTTTCTTGCGGGTTATCCCTTTTCTAGGAGTAGAAGTTTTTCTCGAAGGCCGTGAACTCGTCTTTTTTCAGCACGCAGCGCTTCCACCACGACTCGATGAACCCGAAACCGTAGCCCATCAGCTGGACGAAGGCTGCAGGTATGCTGAGCAGTCCCACTTTCAGGCTCTTGTTCTTGATGCTGGAGTCGATGAAGATGATGAGGGCATACAGGAGAATGGGGGAGAGCGCGGCCAGGCAAATCCAGTACCAGGTGTGCCAGTTGGGGGCATCGTAGTGGATCATGGCGCGTGCCACGGCGGCAATCAGGATGAGGGCGATGACGCCCACGGTGAACACCATCGGCAGCAGATGCACCAGCTTGAGTGTGCCCGGATGGCGCTTTTCCAGGTTGATGCGGGCAATGCCGCTGTTGTAGACCTGACGGAAGAACTTTCGGAAGTCGGTGCGCCGCTTATGCCACACCCAGGCATCGGGGAAAAGCTGTGGACGGTAGCCGGCTTCAACGATACGATAGGAGAAATCGATGTCCTCGCCGAAGCGCATCTTTGAGAATCCGCCCAGCTGGAGATAGACGTCGCGCCGGATGCCCATGTTGAACGAGCGCGGATAGAACTTGTCGAGCTTCGCCTTGCCGCCGCGTATGCCGCCGGTGGTGAAGAACGAAGTCATGGAATAGGAAATGGCTTTCTGAACGGGCGTGAATGACGGGTGCGACGCATCGGGACCGCCGAAGGCAGCAAGAGACCCACCCCCTTGCCCCTCCCTGTGAGGGAGGGGAGCAGATACTCCTTCTTCTACAGCTTTCAGGTAGCCTTTGGGTAGGACGACATCGGAATCCAGGATGATGAGCCATTCGCCACGGGCGCGCTCGGCTCCGTAGTTGCGGGCTTGTCCTGGTCCTCCGTTCTCCTTGACGTAATAATGCAAGTCAAGGATGTCTGCGAACTTGTCGCAAACATCCTTGCAAGGTTTCTGTGAACCATCTTCCACGATGACAACCTCAAAGTCTTTCAGTTCTTGTTCCGTAAGGCTTTGCAGGAGTTCGTCCACTTCGTCGGGACGATTGTAAACGGGAACGATGATGCTGTATTTCATTATTCCTTCACGCGCTGCAGGTAAGAACCGTCGCGGGTGTCCACCTGAACGAGGTCGCCCTCTTCGATGAACAGTGGAACGCGGATTTCTACGCCGGTCTCCAGAGTGGCGGGCTTGGTAGAGTTGGTAGCGGTGTCACCCTTGATGCCGGGCTCAGAGTGAGTCACGCGAAGATTGGTCTTCACGGGCATTTCGGCAAAGAGGATGGTTGCAGTGTCGGCATCGCTCACCACTTCCACGATGTCGCTCTCCTTCATGAAGTCAACGCCAGTCACGAGGTCCTTGGCAATGGGAGCCTGGTCGTAGGTCTCCTGGTTCATGAAGATATAGTCCTCGCCGTCTTTGTAGAGGAACTGATAGGGACGACGCTCCAGACGAACGTCATCAAGTTTGAAACCTACCTGGAAAGTGCGGTCGAGCACGCGGCCGTCGGTCACGTTCTTCAACTTTGTGTTCATAACGGTGTTACCCTTACCCGGCTTGCGATGCTGGAACTCGATGCAAACCCAAATGCCTCCGTCCATGCGGATGGCAGTACCCTTCTTAATGTCTTGTGAATTAATCATATTACCTTATTATTATATTATGTATTGTTTCAAATGTGGGCGCAAAGGTAGTGCAAAAGAGCGAAAAAAACAAATCATTATTTGGTTTTTTCCGAATGCAGCCTACCTTCATGCGGTTTTTACCGCGCAAAGGTACGACAATTTTCGAAAAAATCATAAAACTTTGGATTAAATTTCGCATATTTCTTTGGTATTTCGAAAAATATGAGTAATTTTGCAGCCCAAAACCGTGATTTTGATTTCGCAGGTATAATAAAAACAAAATAGATAAAGCAATGAAAAGAACATTTCAGCCCCACAATCGCCGTCGCGTGAACAAGCATGGCTTCCGTGAGAGAATGGCAACCAAGAATGGCCGTCGCGTGCTGGCTTCACGCCGCGCTAAGGGTCGCAAGAAGTTAACTGTTTCTGACGAGAACCACGGCAAGTAAGTCGGTGAGATTCGAAAGAAATCTAGGGAAACGGAAAGAAGTAAGGTGAATAACTTTGCTTCTTTTTGTTTTTTATGCCTTGCATTTCATTCTATTTTTGTAAAAAGAAGGCGATTTTACTACGTTTCGGCAAAAAAAAGAATGAATTCTTTTGATTTGCTCTCGACTTTTCGTAACTTTGCCATCAAAGATGGCGAAATTTACTCCGTCTCGGCAAAAAAAGAATTGAATTCTTTTGTTTTGCTCTCGACTTTTCGTAACTTTGCCATCAAAGATGGCGAAATTTACTCCGTCTCGGCAAAAAAAGAATTGAATTCTTTTGATTTGCTCTCGACTTTTCGTAACTTTGAACCCGAATATGAAGGTGTCACAATTCTTCGGAAAATTCCTCAGTCTATATCTCTGGGGTAATTTGTTAGCAATGTTGCTCTTGGTGGCAGGCGTTTGCTTTGCCGTCAAGTATGGTCTTGATTTCTATACCCATCATGGGGAGAAGGTAACGGTCCCCAACGTTATACATAAGTCGTATGCCGATGCCGAGCATATCCTCGAAGGACTTGGACTTGACGTACAGATTGGCGATACGGGTTATGTGAAGACGCTGCCGCCCGACTGCGTTCTGGAACAGTCGGTCAAACCGGGAAGCATCGTGAAGTCGGGGCGAGTCATCTATCTGGTCATCAATGCCTCCAGCACCCCCACGCTGGCCATTCCTGACATCATCGACAACACTTCGTACCGTGAAGCCCGTGCCAAGTTGACGGCCATGGGATTCAAGGTGGGCGAACCGCAGATGGTGCCCGGCGAGAAAGACTGGGTATATGGCATCAAGGTTCGTGGAAAGAACGTCACCAACGGCTCGCGCGTCTCGGTTGAAGATGTGCTGATAATCCAGGTGGGCGACGGCATGATCGATGCTGCCGACTCGGTGGCCTTCGCCGATCCCGTCTATGAGGAAGAAGAGGATATGTTCGAAGTGGTTACCGAACCTACGGAGGATGTGCCCGACGATGAGCCTGCTACGACTCCTAAAGAGACGCCGCCTGCTGCAAAAGAACCCGCTAAGCCCGCCCAGCCGGCTCAGCCCGAGGTGGACGATTTCGAGGAAGTCACCGGTCCTGAACAGTAGGGATGGCCGTTGCTGAAGGTCGTTCTTTTTGGAAATGATGGAAACATTCAACGACATAGAGGAACAGGAATTGTTCGAACGCCTGCGCATGGAAGTCGACGCCGGGCAGGTGCCGCTGCGCGTGGATAAATACCTCGCCGAGCACATGCCCCACCAGAGCCGTAACCGCATCCAGGCCGTGGCCGATGCCGGCATGCTCTATGTCAACGAGCGTCCTGTGAAGAGCAACTACAAGGTCCGCCCGGGCGACGTCGTCTGTCTGATGATCGACCATGCTCCCTACGACGACCGGATAGAACCCGAAGAGATTCCGCTCGACGTGGTATACGAGGACGACCAGCTGCTGGTCATCAACAAGCCTGCCGGTATGGTGGTTCATCCCGGCTGCGGCAACTACCACGGCACCCTTGTGAATGCCATTGCATGGCATCTGCGCAATAATCCCGACTACGACCCCAACGACCCCGACGTGGGACTTGTACACCGCATCGACAAAGACACCAGCGGACTGCTGGTGGCCGCCAAGACTCCCGATGCGAAGACGCGGCTGGCTGCACAGTTCTTCAAAAAGTCCACGCGCCGCACCTACAACGCCCTGGTTTGGGCAAACTTCGTGGAAGACGAGGGGCGCATCGAGGGGAATATTGCCCGCGACCCGAAAGACCGCCTGCGCATGTGCGTGTTTCCTCCCGACTCGGAGATTGGCAAGCCGGCCGTCACCCATTGGCGCGTGCTGGAACGCTTCGGCTATACCACGCTGGTGGAATGCGAATTGGAGACGGGGCGCACCCATCAGATTCGCGCCCACATGAAGCACATAGGTCATCCGCTGTTCTGCGACGAACGCTATGGAGGCAACGAGATACTCCGCGGCGAGCGCTCGTCTTCCTACAAAGCCTTTATCCAGAACTGTTTCAAGCTTTGTCCGCGGCAGGCCCTTCATGCCAAGACGCTCGGCTTCGTGCATCCGGTGACGGGAGAGCAGATGGATTTCAACAGCGAGTGGCCCCAGGACATGCAGCTGCTGATTGACAAATGGCGCGGGTTTATCGGCGGTACCACGCGCGATGTATATGAACAAAAATAAAAGAAGAACAAGATAAAAATGAAAAATTTGAAAAGAAACATTGCCATCGTCTGTGGCGGTGACTCATCGGAGCACGATGTCTCATTGCGCTCCGCCCAAGGACTTTATTCCTTCTTCGACAAAGAACGTTACAATGTGTATATCGTCGACGTGAAAGGCATGGACTGGCACGTCAACCTGCACGACGGCACCACGGCCCCCATCGACCGTAACGACTTCTCGTTCATGGATAATGGTCGTCTGGTGGTATTCGACTATGCCTATATCACCATCCACGGCACACCCGGCGAGAACGGCATCATGCAGGGCTATTTCGAACTTATCCATCTGCCTTACAGTACCAGTGGCGTACTCGTAGAGGCCATGACCTTCGACAAGTTCGTGCTCAACAACTACCTGCGCAGCTTTGGCGTGAGTGTGGCCGAGAGCCTGCTCATCCGCAAAGGTTACGAAGAGCTGGTCAGCGACGACGAGATTGAAGAGCGCATCGGCATGCCTTGCTTCGTGAAGCCCGCCGCCGACGGCAGTTCGTTCGGCGTGACCAAAGTGAAGAACAAGGACCAGCTGGCCCCGGCCATCCGCAAGGCCATGATGGAGAGCGACGACGTGATGGTGGAAAGTTTCCTCGAGGGAACCGAAATCACCGTGGGATGCTATAAGACCAAGCAGAATTCGGTGGTGTTCCCCATCACAGAAGTGGTCACTCACAACGAGTTCTTCGACTACGATGCCAAGTACAACGGTCAGGTTGACGAAATCACACCGGCCCGTATTCCAGAGGAGACTGCCGAGCGTGCCCGTCAGCTCACGTCGCACATCTACGACATCCTTCATTGCAACGGTATCATCCGCATCGACTATATCATTTCGAAAGACCAGAAAATCTCGATGCTCGAAATCAATACCACTCCCGGCATGACTGCCACCAGCTTCATTCCCCAGCAGGTGCGCGCCGCCGGACTCGACATCAAGGAAGTGCTTTCGGAAATCGTTGAGAATCAGCTTTCTTAGTTGAGAATTGAGAGTTGAGAATTGATAATTATGATTACCGAAGTTGGTTGTTATGGTGCTTCCGAGGAAAAATAATCTCATTGTGGAAAAGAGCGATGCATTCAGCGATCGTATTATAAAGATGTACAAGTACCTTGTGGATCATCATAATGACGGTGTTATTGCCAGACAAATTCTCAAAAGTGGAACCAGCATTGGCGCAAATGTTGCTGAGAGCAGAAATGCCCAAAGCAGGAGTGATTTCGTGAGCAAATTGAGCATAGCTCTTAAAGAAGCAGACGAAACACTTTATTGGCTGAAAAAACTTTTGGTTATGGAGTGGATTAAGCCTGCCCATTATGAGTCAATGGCGAGCGATAATGAAGAGATTATTAAAATCCTGACTAAAATTATTAAGACAACTAAAGGAATCGAATAATATGCCAGAAAGTAATCATAATTCTCAATTCTCAATTATCAATTATCAATTAAATGAGTTCGACGAAATCCGGCCATACGAGCCGGAGGAGATGAAGCAGGCCTTCGAAGAACTGATAGGCGACAGGCAGTTTGCCCTGTTGCTGAAGAGCTTTGTGCCTTGGATGCCCAAGTGGATGCGCAACGGTCTGCTCAAGACGGCCTTCATGGGCGTGAAGACGCCGCTCGACTTCCAGCTGCGCTTCATGAAGCCCATCGTGAAGTACCTCATGCGCAAGAAGACTGACGGCACTACGTTCGATGCCAGTGCGCTGAAAACAGGCGGCGCGGTGGATGACAGCCAGCGATACACCTTCCTGAGCAACCATCGCGACATCGTGCTCGATTCGGCATTCCTCGACGTCATGCTGGTCGACGACGGATTTCCCACCACGGTCGAGATAGGCATCGGCGACAACCTGCTCATCTATCCGTGGATCAAGCGGCTGGTGCGCATGAACAAGGCCTTCACCGTCAGGCGCGCACTGACGCCCAAGGAGATGCTGCGCTCAAGTCAGCTGATGAGCAAGTACATCCATTTTGCCGTGAACCAGAAGAAGGAGAACATCTGGCTGGCACAGCGCGAGGGCCGCGCCAAGGACAGCGACGACCGCACCCAGGAATCCGTCTTGAAGATGCTGGCCATGGGCGCCGATGCGTCGGCCGCCACGCTCCCCGACAAACTGCTCGATCTGAACATCACGCCGCTCACCATCAGCTACGAATACGACCCCTGCGACTATCTGAAGGCAAAGGAGTTCCAGCAGAAGCGCGACGACGCCAAGTTCAAGAAGAGCCGTCAGGACGATCTCGACAACATGAAGACCGGCATCTTCGGCTATAAAGGGCGTGTGCACTATCATTGCTCGCGGCCCGTCAACGACTGGATAGGCGAGCTGGCTGCCCTGCCCAAGAACGAGTTCTTTGCAAAGCTTGGCGCCCGCATCGACCACGAGATTCATTCCAACTACCGGCTCTTCCCCTGCAATTTCATTGCCATGGACATGCTCGACGGCACCAAGGCCCATGCCTCGGAATACACCGATGCCGACGTGAAGCGCTTCAATGAATATCTCGACGGTCAGCTGGCCAAGATTTCACTCCCGAACAAGGATGAGGCCTATCTGCGTGAGCGCATGCTGACCATGTATGCCAATCCTGCCCGTAACAAACTCGCTGCACAATGAAAATACGCTTCCGCCTCCCGCTGTCTATCATGGCCGTTTGCCTGTTGTCCGTCTTCTGCATTTCCTGCACCCAGGAATCCTACGAGTCGGGCACCGGTAAATATTCCCTGATGCGGGCCGAATTCGTGGATGCCCACACCAACGGGGAGGGGAAAATCTTCAGTGTGATGACCGACGAGGGCGACTCGCTGCTGCTCACCGCTCCTGCCGAGCGTACATGGGCGGCAAAGGCCGACACCACCTTCCGCTGCCTTTTATATTATAATAAGGTGGGGAACAATGCCGAGCTGATAAGCATCAGCAGCGTGCCTGCGCCGCCTATCCGTGAAACGGCCGACCTGAAGGAAGGCATGAAGAGCGACCCCGTGAAGTTTGTCAGCAGCTGGACAAGCACCAATCGCCGCTATCTTAATCTCGAGCTGGTGCTGATGACTGGAAGCACCGATGAAGATACGGCGCTGCAGAAAATCGGCTGTGTGTGCGATTCCGTTTCTACGGCCGCCGACGGTTCGCGCCATGTGTGGCTCAGTCTTTACCACGACCAGGGCGGTGTGCCCGAATACTACAGCGCCAGCGTCTATATGAGCATCATGACTTCACGCCTGCCCATTGCGGTGAAGGAAGGCGACCAGGTGAGCGTTGTTATTCCCACCTATAGCGGCAAGATTACCCGCAACTTCTCTTTCTAGGTTTTTCGTATAGCCCTTCGCCTCTAATATCATATATTTGAGGGGGATAGCTCGTTGTTAAGAAAATTCTGAATTTTCGGGGGTAAAACTCGCGTTTTAGTCAGGAAACCGGCAGTGGGGCGCAAATTCGCTGGTTTTCGGCGGGTTGTGGTAAGTCGCTGTGGAACAGTGATATACGGTGAACGGGGCGGGGATTGGACATTATTTTCATTGCAAATTGTTATCTTTTGCTTGGTAATTAGGGCCTAATTACTGGGCAAACAGACTTTGTTTGCCCGTCAAATGATTATTATTTGCCGGGCAAATCATTATTATTTCATCATCAAAAGCCTATTTTTTGAAAATCGTCTGCTGATAATCCGGTTTTTGAATGATTATTTCCACCTGTTTTGATGATTTTCGGTTCTAGATTGGGAAAACCCGTTGTAAGAAAAAATTCTTTTTCAGGCACTTTTCATCGCTTGCGGAATCTAAGGCGATTCGGAGGGTGCTAATTGTGAAAAGTGTTTAATTTACAATAAAGAAAGATTTTTACTGAAAAGCGAAAAAATACGTATGAATTTGCATTTTGCACTTTAAAATAACAAGATATGCCCAAAAATGGGCAAAATAGTATCATGTTTTCTGATTTATTTGCTTTACCTTTGCACCTTGAAAAAGTGTTCTAACTTACCTGAATCAGTAGTATATAACCAAAACGATAATAACTAATATAATAATGTGTAATTTAAAAAACGAATTTATGGTAATAGACAGCTCAGCATGACATAGCCGTGCCATGCTGTCTATGGCTTGTCTGTTTGTTCAGCTGGTATGAAGAAAGAGCCACCTGGTGGCGCAAATCCGAAAACGAAAAAACGAATGTAAAGTTTCAATTAACCTAAATACTTAAGTATGGATCAAAAATTTAGAAAGACAGCGTTGCTGACGGGTGTCTGCGCAATCGCAGGATTGCTCTGGGCACCTCAGGCAATGGCTGAATCTGCTGTAAACTCCGTTCAGTCGGTGCAGCAGACGAAGAAAGTGTCAGGTACGGTTGTTGACGCCATGGGACCCGTTATCGGCGCCAGCATTCTGGAAAAGGGCACAAGTAACGGTACAGTTACCGACATCGACGGTAACTTCTCTCTCAATGTGCAGCCCGGTGCTACGCTGGTGATCAGCTACATCGGCTTTCTGACACAGGAGATTGCAGTTGGCAATCAGTCTACTATCAACGTGACCATGAAGGAAGACGACACTCAGCTTGAAGAAGTGGTAGTCGTGGGTTACGGTGTGCAGAAGAAGAAACTCGTGACCGGTGCTACGGTAGAGGTGAAGGGTGAGGACATCACCAAACTGAACACCACTCAGGTACTTGGTGCCCTGCAGAGCCAGAGCCCTGGTGTTAGCATCCAGGCCAATTCTGGTCAGCCGGGCGACGGCTTCAAGATTGCCATCCGCGGTGCTGGTACCAATGGCGACACCAAGCCTCTCTACGTTATCGACGGTGTGAGCGGTGGCGACATCAACAACCTGAACCCTTCCGACATCGAGCGTATCGACGTCCTGAAGGATGCTGCCAGCTGCGCCATCTACGGTTCGGCTGCTGCCAACGGCGTTATCCTGGTTACTACCAAGCAGGGTAAGGAAGGCAAGGTCAGCGTGAACTACGACGGCAACATCGGTTGGGCTAACATCTACCGCCTGCCTCAGTTGCTGACAGCAGGTCAGTACATGCAGGTGATGGACCTTGTACGTTTCCAGACAGGTGAGTCAACCCGTGATTGGAGCCAGTATTTCAAGGGCCAGGAGGCATTGCTCGAGGCCTATAGGAACGGCACTAACCCCGGTACCGACTGGGTGGATGCTCTTCGCAACAAGAATGCCGTTACCACTTCTCACTCACTGAATATCGCCGGTGGTTCCGACCGCTCAAAGTTCTCAATTGGTGTAGGCTACCAGTATCAGGACGGTGCCTTTGGCGGCGAATATGCAAAGTCAGACTATCGTCGTTTCACCCTGCGTGTGAACTCCGACCATGTAGTTCTGCGTAGCGCAAATAAAGATTTTGATGTAATCAAGGTTGGTGAGAACCTCTATTATAGCCACAAGCAGAATCAGGGTATTCAGATTGGTAACCAGTACTCGAACGTGCTCTCTACCGCCCTGCGCGGCAACCCCCTGATTCCTATCTATAACGCCGACGGCGGCTACTTCGGCTACAGCGACCTGAAGAATATGGGTATGTTCAACTACACTTCGTATGCCAGCAACCCCGTTCTCGGCCTGATCAACAGCCAGAGTGCCAACAACAAGAGCACCAGCTTTGGTCTGAATGCCGTTGGTTTCGTGGAGATTCAGCCTATCAAGGGCCTTGTCTATCGCGGACAGATCAGCTACAACCAGAGTTCTTGGAGCTGGCGCTGCTATCTGCCTACCTATAAGATTAACGACCAGGGTGATATGCGTACCACCGACCAGGCCACCAATCAGGTAGGTCTCGGATGGGGCTGGGGAACCACCAACACCCTGAACTATAAGTTCGACCTGAGCGGACACCACTTCGATATACTTCTGGGTACTGAGTATGGTGAGAGCCGTCCAGGCAACGGATTCACTTTGAACGCAACGTCTTCTGATGCTATCACAGGCGATCTTGCTCACGCTTATATGAGCCTGATGAAGAACAACACCCAGGCCACCGTTTCAGGCTATCCTTACGGCGACTCTCGCGGTATGTCTTATTTCGGCCGTCTGAACTACGACTTCGCCGAGAAGTATATGTTCACCGCCATCTTCCGTGCCGATGGTAGCTCAGTGTTCGCTCCCGGACATCGCTGGGGTTACTTCCCCTCGTTCTCTGCAGGTTGGGTTATCTCCAACGAGGATTTCATGAAGGGCACAGCCTCTTGGCTCGACTTCCTGAAACTGCGTGCAGGTTGGGGACAGAACGGTAACAAGAGCATTGGCGCCTTCCAGTATGAGGCTGCTTTTGCATACGACGCATTCAGTATGTATTCATTCGGCAACGCAAAGGATACTCCCACCAAGGGTGCTTCGCTCTCGCGTCTGGCCAATGAGGAACTGACATGGGAGACCTCTGAACAGCTCGACTTCGGTTTCGATGCCAACTTCTTGAACAGCCGTCTTCGCGTTGTGTTCGACTGGTATCAGAAGACCACCAAGGACCTGCTGCTGCAAGTGCCCGTCTCTCCGACGACTGGTTTCAGCACACAGTTGAAGAATGCCGGAACCGTGCGCAACACGGGTGTTGAGGTTGCTCTCAACTGGCACGATAAGATTGGTAAGGACTTCGACTACAATATTGGCTACAACATTGCCTATAATAAGAATAAGGTGACCGAGGTGAATTCTTCGCAGAAGTACAACAACGGTGGTAACGACCTGCTCGCACAGGGCACCGGCTATATGGCCCGTTTCGAGGAAGGTGAGCCTATCGGTTACTTCTGGGGCTACAAGACCGACGGTCCTATCCAGAATGAGGCCGAACTGGCTGCCTATAAGGCAACCCTTCTGAACGGTGATGCAGCTAACTCATTGCAGGGCTCTGACCTGAAGGTAGGTGACCTGAGATTCGTCGACACCAATGGCGACGGCATTATCGACGCTTCCGACAAGACCAACCTCGGTGACCCGAACCCCGACGTTACGATGGGTATCACACTGGGTGCTTCTTATAAAGGCTTCGATATCAATGTGACCGGTTACGCTGCACTCGGACAGCAGGTTGCTCGCTCATATCGTAAGTTTACCGACGGTGAATACGAGAACTACACCACAGAGGTGTTCGACTACTGGACAGGCGAAGGTACTTCTACCAAGTTCCCGCAGCTTGCAGCCATGAACCGCGGTGTGAACTGGCAGTCTATCTCAGACCTTTATGTTGAGGATGCCGGCTACTTCCGTCTGCAGAACCTCACTATCGGCTACGACTTCACCAAGGTTTGGAAGAACAGCCCCTTCCAGCAGCTTCGTCTCTACTTCGCTGCCCAGAACCTCTTTACGATTACCAAGTATAAGGGTATGGATCCCGAGAACGGTATGGCCCTCAATGGTAGCGAACCATGGGTAACGGGTGTTGATGTGGGTAACTATCCACAGCCGCGTACATTTATGGTTGGTGTAAACATTAAATTCTAAAAACAGGAGTACACGAATATGAAAAAAATATTTTTAGTCGCCGCAGCCGCTGTCACAATGGGACTCGCTTCTTGTGATATCGACAATGTTGAGAACATCGGCGAAATGTCAACTAGTGAGTTCCCGAAGACGGACGGTGACATCGAGGCAGTGCTTGCCGGTGTCTACCAGAACTTGAATGAGACACATGCAAACCCACAGATGTCTTTCCTCTATACGGCCTGTCTGGCCAGCGACGACCAGCTCGGCGGTGGAGGCACCAACGACAAACTGATGCAGGCTGAAGACTTGCTCTGTAACTATAATGCAGACATGACCAACCAGTTCTATGCTGACCGCTACAAAGGTGTGGCACGTGCCAACACGCTTCTCAATGTTCTTGAGAATGCTTCAGGTATGGCTGAGGATGTGAAGAACAAGGGTATCGCTGAGTCAAAGTTCCTTCGTGCCTTCTACTACTATGAACTGGCTTCGATGTACGGTAATGTACCTCTGATCACCAGTCCAGATCAGGAGAATACTGCACAGGGTGACGTGAAAGTGCTTTGGGGACAGATTCTGCAAGATCTGCGCGATGCCTGCGATTTGCTGCCTGCCGAAAAGCGTGCCGACGGCCGTATCGACAAATACACTGCCGAGGCTATGCTTGGCCGTGCGTGGCTCTTCTATACTGGCTTCTATTGCAACGGTACGTCGACAGCCGACTTGGTGAGCACATCCTACAAGCCGTTGCAGTCGGTTGATCTGCCTGACGGTTCAACGCTGACAAAGCAGGACGTGATTACCTATATCGATGACTGCGTCACAAAATCCGGCTATTCACTCGTTTCCGACTTCCGTAACCTGTGGGCTTACACCAACAAACTGGTTGTCGACGAATATCCTTACACAGCAGGCCAGGGTCTCGCCTGGGTAGAGAATGACAATGCCGTTAATCCTGAGTCAATGTTTGCTATCAAGTTCAACAAGCTGGCTTCATGGCAGACCACCATCGGTTATGCTAATGGTATTGCCCTGCACTTCGGTGTGCGCGGTGGTCAGGACTATTCCAACACCTTCCCCTTCGGACAGGGATGGGGTGCCGGTCCTGTTGCTCCGAACCTCGTGAACGACTGGAAGGCTGCTGAACCCGAAGACATGCGTCTGAAGGCCTCTGTTGCCGACGTGAACGATACCAACGAGATGCCCAACTATACCCGTGGCGGATGGGCCGATTTTGTACAGGAGACAGACTATTACTCAAAGAAATGGTCGCCTATCTGTGCTGTGAACAAGGGCTATGTCAGTGGTGAAGAAGGTGCTGATCCTCCCGCTTACATCGCTTGTTTCGAAACCGGTATGTATCCCGGCAACTGGGATACCTCGGGCGAGAACAACTTCCAGTTGTCGAATATCCACGACCTTGTGCTCATCCGCTTTGCTGATGTGCTGTTGATGCAGAGTGAGCTGAAGGAGGATGTGTCGGGTATTAACAAGGTTCGTGCACGTGCGGGTCTGAAACCCATCAATGGCTACTCTCTGGCTGCACTGCAGAACGAGCGCCGCTGGGAATTCGCCTGTGAGGGTATCCGCTGGAACGACATCCGCCGCTGGCATATCGCAGCAATAGCTCTGGCCAAGCAGGAAAATCAGCCTGTCTACTATTGCGGTAATCCTGGCACGAATACAGCCCACAATGGTGGCTATGTGGCTCGCTATAATGCTACGGCAGGTTTCCAGAAGATGCCTGAGACGCAGATTGCACTCGGTACGGTTAAGCAGAACGATGGATGGAGCGATGCTTCTTCAGAGTATGCAGGCTGGTAATAATAACTCCCTAAAACAGAATACAAAATGAAAAAACAAATATTATTAATGGTTGCAGCCATCGGATTGCTGACGGCTTGTGACCCCTCAAAGGACAGCATTGACATGCCAGGCAACTCTGACCTGACTGGCGAACAACTGGCCAATGGTTTTGCTGTCAAGCAATATAGCGATGAGACTTTTACTACTGAGGCTGCTGATGGTAACTATTTCACCTTTACCACATCGCCCTCACGCGTGGTTACCATCTATCAACTGGATGCTGAAGGCAACCGTAACGATCTTGCCTCTGGTAAGGCCAACGGTACCTTCAAGATTGTGCCGAAGCGTGGTAATCCTACTACTCAGACATATTACATTGAGACACGTGATTTCAATGGAAATGTCATCACAGGTTCAAAGACAGCCGAAGTGTTCGTTCCCTCTGAGCTGAGTCCTGAGATGCGTCTTCTTGCCAGTGATTCCTACGGATCAAAAGTCTGGAAATGGGATACTGAATTCCGTGGAGATGGTGCTGTTTGGGGTAACCTTGGTTATGCCGCTGGTGATGACTGGTCAAGCGGAATCTGGTGGGGCGCTAAGCCTGCAGAGCTTACAGGTCAGATGCAACACTCTGATACCGGTGCCGCCACTGGTGAAGAGAGCGCTGACGCCTATATGACATTCGACTGGAAAACAGGTGCCGTAAAGTCTTACGATGGCTCTGGAGCAGAGATTCGTTCTGGTAAGTTTGAAATCCCAGCCTGGTACATGGGTGAAAAGGGACAGGCTTCAGTAGATGGTTCTGTCGCCAAATGGGCTTATGGAACTCTCCACACCGATGCAGGTTCAATCCTCTTCCCATTCAAGATAAATGGTGGCGGAGAGAAACCGACGGATTTCGAAATTCTCCAGCTCGACAATGATCACCTGAAACTTATCTATGCTGCTCCTGGCACTGGTGGCTGGGCAGAAGCTACATGGTGGGCATTCAAGAAGAAATAATTCTCTCGTAAAAATAATTAAACGATTAGAGGGTACTTCAGCGTTTGAAGTACCCTCTAATTATTATTTTGTTCCCGCTTACTGATTGAAGGCGTCCATGATAGCCGTGGGACGATGGTTGCGGAAGGCACCGAGCCTGTAGTGTCCTTCGGCTTCGGGTGCCCAATAGAATACCCCCTGGCAGTGGCCGTTGGTCTGATGGCGGGCGGCATCGATGAGGCGCTCCATGAATCGTTTGCCGTCCATGGGGCGGTCGGCATCATAGCCCGTCTCCACAATCATCAGCGGCGTGTGGTATTTCTCGTAGAGGGCGTTGATATTGGCGATGGCACGCTCTAAGGTCTCGTCCTCATTGTTAGTCAGTTTGGCATCGATGTCCCAATAGGGATAGACGCTCAGCCCGATCATGTCCCACTTTGCTCCGTATTGTTTCAGTCCGTCGAAGATGAAATGGTAGCGGCTGGGATCGCAGCCTCCGTCGAGATGCACGATGCAGATAGCATCAGGATAAACGGCTTTGACGGCATCGTAGCCCGCCTGGCTGAGTCCGGCATACTGCGCCATGTTCTCCTCGGCGCGTCCCATCGGCCATAGGAAACCGTGGGTGGTCTCGTTGCCCACCTGTACCCATTTCACCTCTATGCCGTTGTCTTTCAGCAGTTGTAGCGTCTCACGGGTGTGCTGTGCCAGTGCCTGCTTCATCTGCTCGTAGTCCATGTTCTTCCATGCGGCGGGGATGTTCTGCTTGCCGGGGTCGGCCCACCAGTCGCTGTAGTGGAAGTCAATCATGATGGCCATGTCCTGCAATTTGGCGCGCAGGGCCATCTTCAGCACGTCCTCTTTGCTGCATAGGCCGTCTTTGGGATTCACCCAAACGCGGTATCTGGCGGCATTCAGGCCATAGGCTTTCATGAGCTGGGTGTTCTCGCAGGGTTGTCCCTTGGCGTCATAGAGCGGCATGTTGTGCTTTTCCAGCGCGGTGGTTCCGCTGATGTCGGCGCCCAGCCAGAACGTGTCGTTTTCTTGTGCTGCCGTCGTCAGGCTGCAGCAGATGGCCAGCGCTGTGAATGTCGTGGCAATCATGGAGGTAGTTCTTCTTTTCATATTCTTCTATAGTATTATTTTATGCAAAGATAGTATTTTATTTGATAGTTTGGCATTATTTGATAAAAATCTTTGCAAACTCATTTTTTTTATGGTAATTTTGCAACGACTATGAAGATTTCGATGGGTAGATACTGGAACTTGTGTCTGTCGGTGCTGTTTGGCATCGGCGTGTTCTTGTTTTGGTATCTGGCTTATCCCCATGCGCTGTCGTATCAGGAACAGTATCAGCTGTTTTTGTGGACCGGCGATTATTTCTGTGAGCGGATATCTGTTCCCGGCGGAATGTCAGAATGGCTGGGCGAATTCATCGTTCAGTTCTATTATGTGGAATGGTTGGGAGCATTGCTTCTGGCCTTGCTCTTCGTGGTCTTGCAACGCGTCGTCTGGAGCGCAATGGGCACCGGGCATCATCTGCTGAGCTATGTTCCGTCTGTGCTTCTGCTCTGGTTGTTGGGCGACCCCAGTGTGCTGTTAGGCTATGTGTGGGCGCTGCTGATAGCCGTGGGAGCCTACGCGCTGAACAAGGGGCGCGGCATGAAATCGCTGATGGCCGATGCGCTGCTTGTGCCAGTCGTCTATTGGCTTGTCGGACCGCTGGCGTGGGTGTATGTCTTGCTGAGGTTGCTTGGTGGCGCCTGGCGGCTGTCGTGGATGATACCGTTCTATCTCTTTAGCTTGCAGATGGTGGCTTGCTATTGCTTGTTGCCGCAATGGACGGCAGAGATGGTGTTCCAGCCGATGCAGTTCTATCGCATACCATTGCAGCTGTCCACGCTGATGTGGGTGATTCCGTTTGTCACTATCCTGGTGGTGCTCTTTTCCCGTCAGAAGTCAGCCGCGTGGCTGGGTCCGGTGGAAGGCGCCATGTTGGCCGTTCTTTGCTGGCTTGGCATTGGCAGTGGCTACGACAAGGATATGTACGAACTGATTCGTCAGGACTATCTGGTGCGCAATGAGCGGTGGGACGAGATTGTGAAGCGGGCGCAGGATTATCAGGTGCATACCCCGTTCTGGTCGGAATGCGTGAATCTGGCGCTCTCCCAACAGCGACAGTTGGCCGAACGGATGTTCGTTTTCTATCAGAGTGGTGAGGATGCGCTGATTATGCCCCGTACGCGCGACCTGACCTCCATGCTGCCTTCCGCCGAAGCGTTCTGGCGCCTGGGCATGGTGAATTCGGCTCAGCGCTACATGTTCGACACGCAGGAGTCAATACTGAATGCCCGCAAGAGCGGCCGATGCACCAAGCGCATTGCCGAGTGCATGATGGTGAACGGCCATTATCAGACTGCCCGCAAACAGACCGGTCTTCTGAAGAAGAGTCTTTTCTATCGCGCCTGGGCCGACGAGGCCGAGGCGATGATGCGAAACGAGGCTCAGATGAACGCTCACCCGGTGTATGGGAAACTGAGAAAACTGAGATACAAGGAGGATTTCCTCTACAGCTACGGAGAGATTGACAAGATGTTCGGACTGCTGTTTATGAACAACAAGGAGAACCGCATGGCCCTCGACTACTTTATGGCCCAGATGCTGCTGAAGGGTGATATGCAGGGCGTCATACAATTTATGCCGATGGTGCAGCAGTATGGCGGCTACAGTTATATGCCCGTGGGCTATCAGGATGCCATGAAGTGCATCCAGCAGAAGGGAAACGTTCCCGGTTCGCCCTATGCTGCATACGCTAAACGGATGATGCAGAAAGGAGGTGGGGAATGAAAAAGTTAAAGAGACCAATGCTAGCCAACAGACCCACCCCAGCCCTCCCTATGAGGGAGGGAGTGATATCCTTTTTTAGGTCATTGTTATCGTCTTCGTTATCGTTAGCGTTAACGTTGTTATTGTCCTGTTCGTCAACTCCCGAGAATGTGACGGTGAAGAATCAGCTGCCTTCCATCTATCCCGACTATACGGGCGTGACGATTCCTGAGGGTATCGCTCCACTGAATTTCAATGCGCTCGACGAGGGCGTCGGTTGCATGGATGTGGTGGTGAAGGGCTCAAAAGGCGGCGAGCTGCATACCAACGGCGAATGGGCTGATTTTGATGTGGACGACTGGCACCAGCTGACCGCACAGAACCGTGGTGGAACGCTCACCTTTACGGTCTGCATGGAGAAGGACGGGCAGTGGACGCAATACAAGGACTTCACGGTGGCGGTGAGCAGCGATGCCCTCAGCGACTACGGACTGACCTATCGCCGCATCAAGCCCGGCTACGAGGTGGGCGGTGACATTGGCATCTATCAGCGTGATATCCATAGCTTCGAAGAGACGGCCATACTGACGGAGCACATCCTGCCGGGCCGCTGTTTCAACTGCCACACGCCCAACCACAACAATCCCAGTCTGTTCACACTGCAGATTCGCGGTGAGGGCGGCGGAACGCTGATACAGCGCGACGGGAAGCAGACGTGGTATAACACAAAGACCGACAGCACGAAGGCAGCCGGTTCCTACGCCAACTGGCATCCCGAAGGTCGTTACTGTGCCTATGCTGCCAATGCCGTTCATCAGGCATTCTTCGTGGGCAACGGGCAGCGCATCGAGGTGTACCACAATTTCAGTACGGTGGAGGTGCTCGACACGAAGACAAACGAACTGATACTCTCGCCGCTCATCCAGAATGGCGACCTGGCTATACATCCCGCGTTCTCGGCCGACGGCCGTATGCTTTACTATAGCACGTCGAAACCCTGCCGGGTGCCTGCCGAATACGAAAAGGTGAAGTGCAGCCTGTGTGCCATTCCCTTCGATGCTTCTACGGGAACATTCGGCGAACGGGTCGACACGCTGCTCAACGGTCCGGCCACCGACAAGAGCTATACGCTGGCACGTCCTTCCTACGATGGCCATTGGCTGATGTACACGGTGAGCAGCCGCAGCAATTTCCCCATTGCTCAGAACGATGCCGACCTGTGGCTGATGGACCTGAGAACCGGCGAGCAGCGCCAGCTGAGCGAGGTGAACAGCCTTCAGTCGGAGAGTTACCACAACTGGAGCAGCAACAGCCGCTGGTTTGTGTTCAGCAGCAAGCGCGAGGATGGCATGTACACCAAGTTGTATCTCGCCCATATCGGTGCCGACGGGAAGGTCTCGAAGCCTTTCCTGCTGCCCCAGCGCAATCCGCTGAAATACTATCGTGAGCTGATGGATGCCTATAACGTGCCGGAGTTCACCTCACGGAAAGTGGAATTCGATGCCCGCGAGGCCTATCGCCAGGTGTTCCGCGAAGAAAGGGTAGGGGTGAAAGTGAGGAGTGATAAGTGATAAACGAGAAGTGATAAGTGACGTCAGGTGTTCTGCGGTCGCACCGCAGAAAAAACCGCGAACAAGAAATATAAAACAACGAAAATATGAAGAAACTGTTTTTGCTGATGTTGCTGGCCGTTGTGCTGGCCGGCTGTAGTCAGAAAGCTGCCCAGAGTGGCGAATGCGTGATTAAGGGAACGGTGGCCGACCGGTCGCTGGAAGGAAAGCGAATTTTCTTGGTTCCGCTTGAGGGACCTGCTGATGCCGCCCATGTGGATTCCATCGAAATCAAGGACGGCAAGTTCGAGTTCCATAAGGACACGGTGATGATGGCCAAAATCCTGATGGACTATCATTATCGGTTTAATACGCAGGTGCTGCTGGTGGTGACCGACCCCGGAACGGTGGAAGTCGTCATCGACTCGGTGAGCTCTGCCAAGGGCACGCCGCAAAACGATGTCTTGCAGCGTTGGAAGGAAATGACCGAGGCGCACAATGCACAGATGGGCTCCATCCATCGCGCGATGAACGAGGGAAAGCTGTTTGCTGATACCCTGCGGCTGAAAGCGCTCAAGATGCGCGGCGACAGCATTCATCTGGCCTACAAACAGGCGTCGCGCGCGATGGCCAAGGAAATGGACGACTGCGTGCTGAAGGATTTCCTCGACAAGATGTTCCCGCTGACCTACAAGCGCAAGATGCCCGACGGCACTATCGTGGAAATGGATGCCGACACCAATCAGCCGGTAAAAGGACCCACCCCCTAACCCCTCCCTATATGGAGGGGAGTAAATAGCTCTCCTCCATCGTAACGAACTCCCCTCCCATCGTAGGGGAGGGGCAGGATCAGAATTTAAATGTGAATTATAAGAAATCAGTGATAAGTGATGAGTGACAAGTGGAAGGTTCATTTGGGACGGTCGTGGCAATGGGGACTGTCGCTGCTGTTTGCGGTGGCGGTATTCCTGTTTTGGGCCGTGCCTTACTATAGTGTGATGTCCTACCAGGAACAGTTGCAGATGTTTCTTTGGGATGGTGACTATTTCTGGGAGCGGGTCAGTCTGCCGGGCGGACTGTCCGATTGGTTGGGCGAGTTCCTCGTGCAGTTCTATTTCGCGCCCTTGGTGGGAGCTGCCATTCTGGCCGTGCTCTTCCTGCTCTTGCAGCGGCTGACGTATCGCGCCATGGCGTGGCGCAGTACCGACGGACAGCCAGGTGCCAGGGCATTTGCCTATGTGCTCAGCTTTGTGCCCGCGCTGCTGATGTGGGCCTTTATGGGCGACGAGAATGTCATGCTTGGCTTCGTGGTGGCCTGCATCTTTGCACTGGCGGCCATGTGGGGCTACACCTTGTTGCGCGCCGAGTGGCTGCGCCGTTGGGTCTATCCGCTGGTGATGGCCGTCGTGCTCTATTGGACCATGGGCGCCGTGGTGCTGGCCTTTGCCCTGTTCGTTGCCTTGTGGCAGTTCATCGACCGTCGCGCAGGCCGTTGGCTGACGGCTGCCGTCACCATCCTTTTCACCCTGTTCATCATCCTCGGCTCCTCTACCTTCCTGCCCTTCCCGCTGTTCCGGCTGATGGGCGGACTCTACTACTATCGTTACCCGGCCATCATCCCGCTGTTTCAGGCCGTCATCATCCTGAGTCTGACGTTGATTCCCGTGGCCGGAGCCCTGATTGTCAGATGGCAGCGCCCGCTCTCGTTCTGGCGCTGGGGCTCGGTGGCGCTGGGCGTGTTGCTCGTCATTGCCGGTTTCTTCGGCATCCGCAGTCAGTACAACGCCAAGCGCTACGAGGTCATCGACTACGATTTCCTGGTGCGCACCGAGAAGTGGCAGCAGATTATCTCCAAGGCCGAGAAGAATAATCCCACCACTCCCACCAGTGTGGCCTGCCTGAACCTGGCACTCCAGCAGACCGGACAGATGGGCGACCGCATGTTCGAGTTCTACCAGAACGGCGTGCAAGGCCTGTTCCCGTTGTTCCAGCGCAACTTCACCACCCCCGTGCCCGTCGGCGAAATCTACCTGCGCATGGGCATGGTAAACGAGGCCATGCGCTATTTCTACGAGGCACAGGAGGCTATCACTAACTACCGCAAGAGTGCCCGTCTGACCAAGCGTCTGGCCGAATGCAACCTGATTAACGGTGAATACGCGGTGGCCCGCAAGTATCTGCGTAAGTTGCAGAAGACGCTTTTCTATCGCAAATGGGCTGAGCGCACCATGGAACTGATGAAGAGCGAGCGCGCCATCAACGAGCATCACTTCTTCGGGGCAGTGCGCAAGAATCTCTACAAAGAAGACTTCCTCTCGAGCGACCGCGAGCTGGACCAGATGATTGGTCTGCTGCTGGTAAGCAACAAGCAGAACGTGACGGCCTACGATTACCTGATGGCCTATGAACAGCTGAACGGCGACGTCGACCGTTTCGAACAGTATTACCCCCTTGGTCAGTATATGAATTTCGACCACATTCCCAATTCCTATCTCGAAGCCCGTCTGATTTACTGGTCACAGCACAGCAACGGGAGCGCCCAGCCGCCCGTAGGCGTCAGTCAGCTGATGGGCCAGCGCTTCATGGAGTTCGGTAAGCAACTCTCGCAGGGAGGTGACATAGAATCCTTCCGTGGAACATATTGGTATTATTTTGCAAAGATGATGAAGAAATGAAGAATTTTATTAAATTGGTGTTGGGTGTTGGGTGTTGGGTGTTAGTTGCTTGTAGCAGTACCCCGACCGATGTAACGACCGTGGATCAGCTGCCTTCCATCTATCCCGACTATACGGGCGTGACGATTCCCGACGGCATTGCCCCCTTGAATTTCAATATCCGCAGCGACCAGGAGGTGGAAGCCGTGGATGTGGTGGTGAAGGGTTCCAAGGGCGGCCAGCTGCATGCCAACGATGCCTGGGCACGTTTCGATGTTGATGAGTGGCACGCCCTGACGGCTGCCAACAAGGGTGGCGACCTCACCTTTACCGTCTGTGTGAAACAAGACGGCAAGTGGACGCAGTACAAAGACTTCAAGATGTACGTCAGCAAGTACGACTTGGAGGAGTGGGGGCTCACCTATCGCCGCATCGCTCCGGGCTACGAGGTGTTCAGTCACATGGGCATCTACCAGCGCGACCTTGCCAACTTCGAGGAGTCGGCCATCATCGACAACACCCAGCTGCTGGGCCAGTGCGTGAACTGTCACATGACTAACCGCACCAACCCCGACCGAATGGTGTTCCACATCCGCGGCGACCACGGTGCCACGCTAATGCAGATAGACGGTCAGCGCGACGTGCTTGCTGCCAAGAACGACCTGCTGGGTGGCTCTATGGTCTATCCCTACTGGCATCCCTCGGGCGACTATTGTGCCTTTTCCACCAACCAGACGCGCCAGGGCTTCCATGAAATCCACAACGAGCGCATCGAGGTGTTCGACCTGAGCAGCGACATCTTCGTATATAATCCCAAGACGCGCGAGATACTCGAAGACTCGCTCATCTCCACCAAGGAGTGGAGCGAGAATTCGCCCGTGTTCTCACCCGACGGCAAAACCATCTATTACATGACCTGCAAACAGGTGGAAGACCCCCACGACTATAAGAATGAGAAGTACAACCTCTGCAGCATTGCCTTCGACCCCGCCACGGGCCGCTACGGCAACAAGGTGGACACCCTGTTCAATGCCGTCCGCATGGGCAAGAGCCTCACCTGGCCGCGCCCCAGCTACGATGGCAAGTGGATGCTCTTCACACTTATCGACTATGGCTATTTCTCCATCTGGCACCGCGAGAGCGACCAGTGGCTGATGAACCTGCAGACCGGCGAGTCGCGCCCGTTCACCGAGATAAACAGTGACAACACCGACAGCTATCACAACTGGAACGTGAACAGCCACTGGATAGTGTTCACCAGTCGCCGCGGCGACGGACTGCACACCCGCCTCTATCTGGCCTCCATCGACGAGAACGGTCGGGGCACCAAGCCCTTCCTGCTGCCGCAAGAGAATCCGTGGGAATACTACGACGAGAGTCTCTACTCGTTCAACACGCCCGATTTCAGCAGCCGAAAGGTCGAGTTCGACAGCCATGCCGCCGCCCGCGAAATCATGTCCGACAAGCGCAATACGACAAAAGTCAGGCAGTAAAACATCCTGGTATTCTTCATTTCGACTACAAAAGTACGCTTATTACATTGCAAATATAAGTGCGAACGTGTGAATAGGGACCGGTTCCTGTGTTCACAAGGGAAAAACGTGCTGAATACGGGAAGCAAATAATTATATTGCTGGCTTCGCCCACAAGATATGGTTGTCTGCGATGTTCGAATGCCTGAACACCGCATTCAAACGTTTGCACAAAATAGAGTTCAGTTTCTTTACTTTTTTAAATTCCCTCTGTCGTTTTTTTTCTTATTTTTGTGCCGGAATCATCATGTTAATATTTTTATGAAAAAGTTTCTCTTACCCATCTTCATTTTGGCAATTGCCATTTCATGCGAACCATCAAAGGAGCGTGCTTCTGTTTTCGAAATGCCGGCAGTTGCAGACATTGCCATGTATCAGGTGAACCCTCGCGTGTTCGCTGCTGAAAACTCTCTCAATGCGGTAGCCAGCCGTATTGACTCCATCCGCGATTTGGGCGTCAATGTAATGTGGGTGATGCCCATCTATCCCATCGGTATTGAAAAAGGAAAGAACTCGCCATACTGCATCCGTGACTACAAAGCCATCGCTCCAGAATTCGGTACCATAGACGACTTTAAGAATCTGGCCAACACATGTCATGAGAAAGGCATGGGCATTATTCTTGACTGGGTGGCCAATCACACTGCCTGGGATCATCCCTGGGTTAAAGAACATCCCGACTGGTACACTCACGATGAAAAGGCCGACACCATCATTCATCCCCGCCCCTGGGAATGGTACGATGTGGCCGACCTGAATTATGACAATGAGGAAATGAGGAAGGCGATGATTGACGCCATGAAGTTCTGGATTGTCGAAGTTGGCATCGATGGTTTCCGTTGTGATGTGGCCGATGGTGTGCCGGCTGACTTCTGGAAGGATGCTATCGACCAGCTCCGCGCTGCTGCCGGCAACCGAAAGATTGTGATGTTGGCTGAAGGCAAACGTTCGGATAACTTCACCATTGGCGGTTTCGATATGAACTATGGCTGGGATTACAAGGATTCATTGGTCAAGGTGTTTGACGGCGCACCCGCATCATACCTGATAGCTGCCGACAAGGCCGAATACGACAGTCTGCCTGCCGGGAAGGTCAAACTTCGTTTCACCACCAACCATGACCATGCCACTGAGAAAGAGCCTTGTGTTCAATTCACAAACGACCGTGGAGCAATGGCAGCCTATGTGGCCTGTATCTTCCCACATGGCGGCGCTCTTATCTATGGCTCGCAGGAGGTTGGCTTTCCTGAACCAATTAATTTCTTCAAGTATGTTCCTATAGACTGGAGTGCCAAGCCTGAGATTTATCAGGAATACAAAAAGCTGATTGGACTGTACAATGAGCATCCTGCACTGCGGAAAGGAGAGTTGACCACCTACGCAGACCCTGATGTGCTGGTATTTGAGAAGACTGACGGCAAAGAGCGTTTCCTCGTGCTTGTCAATGTTCGTAACGAGGAGAAAAAGGCTCAGATTCCGGAAAAATGGGTTGGTCATGGAGCGAAGGACAAGATGACCGACAAAGACGTCAATTTGGAAAAGGCCATGGTTCTCTCTCCCTTCCAGTATCTGATTTTAGAGTATTAAAGTTAAGTCCCAAAAATGTAAATGGCGTGTAGTTCACCAGAGCTACACGCCATTTGCCTAAACGGCCCTGTCTCTTTCATCATTGTTTTCTGCCCTTTTTATAAAGAGGAACCCAATCCACTTTGGCGTCGCCCACAAGGTCGTGTACGATGGGGCCGTTCTTGCCGCCCTGGCGTTTGCCCGAGGGACGGAAACGGCACTTGATGCCGAGAATGTGGCGCTTCAGGTTGAAGCTGTCTGGGTCTTCCACGCCGCTGCTCTCGGCGGCCAGCGAGAAACTGCCGATGCCGGGAAGCACCACTTTCTCGCCGTTCTGCAAATGGCTGGCCATCACCTCCTGCAAGGCGATGAGAGCGCCCTGCACATCACTCGGTTTCAGTGTGCAGTTGCGGGCTATTTCTTCGGCCATCTGGTCCACGCCGACGGTTCCCATACTCACGGTCTCGGCAAAATACTGACCGTAGTTCCTGTTACTCTTAATCTCGTTTTTACGAAGTTTGATTCTTATGCTCATTGTTATTGTTTTTCTGGTTTTATCTAGAATGCTAGATTTCTAGAAAGCTAGACTATCTCGCCTCCAGCTTTTTCCTCAGCGTCTCGTTCTCTGCCTTGAGGTGCTGGAGTTCGGCTTTCAAATGCTCTATTTCGTGCTGCAGGGCATCAATGGTGCTCTTCTGGATGGCTCTCGTTTTCAGGCGGGCTGCAGTCATCCGCTCTCTGATGCCTCCATTCTGGCAGAAGTCTTCAGCCAACTTCTGCTGATAGGTCGTCATCATCTTGTCAACGAAATGACAGAGCGACACGGCGGTGTTTGCCATCTCTTCATCACTCCATTTATAAAAGTAAGGCTCATAATCGCCAAGCTGATTGTGACTCCTGCAGAATCGCAGGAGACCGTCATAGCGTTCATGCCCCACCTTCCAATAAGAGAGACGGCGCGAGACGACATAATCCTCATAGTCCTCCAACAACTCCTTTATCGAGGAGCGGGCCACGTTCAGCAGTTTGAGTTCCATCTCCATCGAGGTGACACCATCGGCCAAGCCTTCTGCAATATTCTGTTTTCCGGAGCGGGCAGCCTGTACCATCTGGTCAACCGTTCGGTCACCGAATTTGGGAAGAAACCGCTGGCAGAACACGTATGTCATCTGGTAGAGCACCACGGTCTTCTGATAGAACCATAGTTCTTTCCAGTTAGTCTGCACCCGAAGTACGGCATCAATGGTTGCTGCAGCCTCTATTGCGCTTTCCTGATGTTTATTGTCCTTAAACTCTTCTTTCATATCCGTTTGCAAATATAATCAATTCTTTTGATATTAACGAATGATTAGGAGAAAAAATAGGTTTAACGTGGGTACAAAGTAAATTAGTTTGTAACTCAAAAACCTATTAGATGACAAGCAAATAATCATTATTTGAAGTACAAACTAACTTACTTTGTAGTTGGAATGATGATTCCTCCATACGCGAATAATGATTTTTACCTACTATACCTACTACTTTCGCTTTAAAGTGTTGTGTATTAGCCGGTTATCGGTAGTAGGAAGAGGCGTTTTACCTGCTACCTTCCTACTACCTTTCCCCCTATTTTGGGCCTAAAATCGCCAAGGAAGCCAATTTTGACGCATTATTCTGAACGCATTTTCAGATAATACCCAATTCTTCCGTTGATACCTCCATGAGGCCATCCAATCCGTTTCAGCGTGACGCCCAACTCGCGAAGGCTTGGTATATCCTTGGTTTTCAGGTGCTTGGACAAATCCTGCTGGATGCGAAGCACAGGCCAGAAATATTGGCGCGAATGCTCCGGGGCAGGCTCAAAGAAGTCTTCGAGCACCTGCTGGAGCGACGAATGTTGCTGATAGTTGGCATTATGCGCCTGTATCTCGCGCTCGTCCTCGCTGGTAAACCAGTAGATGCAGTCGCGCTCGCTGAGTTCGCTCATGGCCTGGGCAAACATCTGCCGGTAGGGAATGGGCGACGACATATCCACCTGTCCCTTCACCTCCACGCAGAGGTAGCGGCGCGAACCGTCGCCCGAGGGCAAAGGCGTGGTGTCGTTGGTGGTAGCGATAAAGGAGCAGAGACGCGGCGTCATCGTGTACTGGTCGGAGCGCATCTTGCGGATCTGCACGTCCTTTTCGGTCAGCAGTCGCTTGATCTTGGCCTGTTCGCGCTCGGTCTTGGCGTTGTATTCGTCGATGCAGACGAGCCACATGCGGCCCAGGACGCGCTCCACCTGTTCGGCATTCTGCATCTTGATGTCGTCCATATAATATTCGCGCAGGGCCGGCGGCAGGATGTTCCGGCAGAAGGTGCTCTTCTTGATGCCTTGTCCGCCTATGAGCATGGGCACCACGGAGTTGCCGAAGTCGCGCGAAAGGTTGAGCGCCTGAGCCACCATAGCCAGGAACCAGCGGTGGAAATAGTGCGGCCAACGGTCGTAATCGGTGGGCAGCCGCCGGGCAAAGTCCTCGATGTAATCATGCTTCCGGTCCCAGTCTCCCACACTATGGAGGAACTCCAGCACAGGATTATAGTCGGGCACATGGGCCGACTGGATATAGGTGCGGATATCGTTCATCCAACTCTCTCCGCCCTCCTTCATTTCTTCCACCACGATGGAACGCAACTGGCGGTCGTCGAGCGGCTGCCATTCACGGAAACGCAGGTCGTTGTGTCGGAATTCCACCATCTGTTTCACCACGTTATAGCGCAGCTGATAGCGTCGTTTGAGAAAGTCTTCTATCGAGCGCATGATGCGTTCCTTCTCGTTCATCTGCGAGAGCGGACGCCCTTCGTGAGGCTTCTGATAGGCCGCACGGAAGGTCTTGCGGATGAGGTCTTCGCCCTGCTGACGGAACCGCGACATCCAGCTGACTCTGCGCACACACCCCTCTTCGGGCAGTTGTGCCGCGGCACAATAGTCGGCCAGCAGCTGCAGGCATTGGTCCATGTCATCGTCGTTCACCGAAAGGGCTTTCTGCAGACAGGTCTGCAGTTCCATTTTCATACGTCGCTGCTGTTCGGCCTCAGCCGGATAGTCCACCTTTCCGTCGTCATCGGCCACGGCTCCGGCATACTGGTCGGCAGCTTTGTTTTCGCGAAGAACCACCGGCAACGGCTGGGCTGCGGGGTTGTAATAAAGGCTGGCATCATAGCTCAGCCGACAACCCGCCTTCAGCGATGGCTGCTTGGCAACGACACGGCCACCCGAAAGCGCTTCGTAGATGTCGGTTGCGTTGCATTGTGCCTCTGTGAGCATTTCCTGCCGGAAATTGTCGGGCAGCCTGACCACCACTTTCAGCGTCACGCCACTCACGCCCGCAAAGCACAGCAGCGTATAAGGCACCTGCGTCACAAGCCGCTTCAACGACTCCACCTGCGACAATCCTTCCGGACAGTCGAGGGTGAGCAGCAACAAGGGATTAACGTCTTTCGCTTCATCGAAGCCGTTCTTGCTGAACGTGGCTCCAAAGATAAGATACGGCAGGCGGTCGCTGTGCTCCAAATGGTAGCGCGCACCGCCCTGATTCATCTGCATACGGCCTAACAGGGCTTCCTCCCTGATGACCTCAGCCATTTTTTTCGTGGTTTCGGAGCACATACGCTCCACAATCTTTTCCATTTCGACGGCAGCCAGGCCCTGAGCCTCGCCCACCATCGTTTTCACTTTTGTAATCTTCATTTTTTTGTTGGTAAAGTGTTTTTCGTGATATATTCTTTAACCTTGCAAAGATAACATGTTTTTCAGAGATATGCAAGAAAAAGCGCAAAAATCCAAAAACTTTCCCAAAGGTAGGGGGTAAGATAGGGGGATTGTAGTAGGTAAAACATCCCTTCCTACTACCAACAACTCCCTAAGTTACAATGACTTACATAAAAGGTAGTAGGTATAGTAGGTAAAAATCGTTTTTCGCGTATGGGTGAATCAATCAATTATTAATTGGAACACAAAGACACAAAGATACAAAGATTATTATAAAACCGCCAACGTAAACAAACGTATTTGTGCCCCATAAATACTTATTTATTCTACTTTGTCATCTCCCAGGTCGTTCATCATCGTGCGAAGATCCTTCTTGGCATCTAAGCGGATGGAATGATTGGCACTCCTGCGTTGTTTCCTAAGACGAGAACTTTGTTCTTCCGCTTCGCCAAAACGGAACCTTAAACACAGAAACACATCACCCTTTCACTTCTAAATTGGGATTTACCTACTTATCTCATCCATCCTTCAACGCGATAGACTTTTTCCATGAGCTTGCTTTCTTTATTAGTTTCGGAACTTTTGAACCATACCTCTATACGGGCTGCATAATAATCTTCCCAGTCCCCTTCATAGATAGTAAATGACTGCTTATTCACAACCTTCCCGAACTGCTTCTGGGGAGAAATTTTAACTCGGCTTTGCTCAATAAGCCTGTCTTCTGAAAGAGATATGTTACTTGTGACTTCGTAACAACGGAGAAATACTTCACCCGGTCCTAAACTGCCATAATAAAAGTCATATTTATACAAACCTCCTTGAAAATCGTTCCAAATCTGCAAATATGTTTTCTGGTCCAGACTATCAACAACTTCAATCTTATCAGATTCTAAAGATAATGGCAAGCTGAATTCAAGTCCTTTAGGAATGGGATGATCCTTACCGAATCCATCAGGACCTGTCATTGCGCTTAAAATAAGAGGTATCCATAGAATACAACCCACGACAACGGATACGATAAAAGATAAAAGGACCTCTAACCATTGTTTATTTATAAGCAACAATACCCATGAAGTTAATAATGCTATAATTACTAAAAGAAATAAGACTCCAATAATTGTTTCTAATATAGACGGCGTTTTAGTGAATAATACAATTAAAGCTAGCATTGACAATGCTAACAGAATTGGAAACGCCCACCAATATTTTACTAAAAGCCTTTTAATCATTATAACTACTTAATTCTTGATTTTTCAGATTGCAAAGGTACACTTTTTTCATGAAAAGCAAAACGTTTTGATGCAATAAAACAATGCTTTGCAGGTTATATCTCATTGCTTTGCAGGTTATATCTCATTGCTTTATAGCTTACAAAGCAATGCTTTTACGGTCCTAAAGCATTGCTCTATACCCCTACAAAGCATAGCTCCTTATCGTACGAAGCTATGGGGCTTAACTTATAAAGCGATGCTTTGTTTCGTGATTTCGTTGGCTTGACTTAGTGATTCGTTGGGATTCGAACCCAAAGACCAGTGCGTTTTGGTCGGGGAATGATAAAGAGAGCTCCTATTGCAGGAACTCTCTTCCAGGTGATTCCGTTGGGATTCGAACCCAAGGACCAGTGCGTTTTGGTCGGGGAAAGAAAAAGAGAGCTCCCTTGTTAGGAAACTCTCTCACGTTACTTCATTGACTTGATTGGTGATTCCGTTGGGATTCGAACCCAAGGCCCACAGCTTAGAAGGCTGTTGCTCTATCCAACTGAGCTACGGAACCAACACTCTTGGCGCAGGTGCACAAATGGCGACATAACGCTAAGCGCCTGCAAAATTACAAAAAAGATTGTAGATACAAAAACTTTTTCTTCACTTTTTGTATTTTTCCAATAAGCCGTCGGCGCGTTCATCACCCAACTCTTTGGCTTTTGTTAGGGCTTGTTGAGCCTCAGCGACCTGTTTCAGTTCACCATGAGCGATGCCCTTTACGATGTAGAGATCGGCATATTCGGGCTCTAACTGGATGCCTAAGTCGGCTGTACGGATAGCATCTTCGAGCTGATTGACGCGCAACTGTAGCGCAGCCATCTCGGCATAGTAGGTAGGCTCCAAGCGGTCGAGCACAATAGCGTGGGCTATATCGTTGAGTGCCTGCTGGAATTGTCGTACGCGCGACTCAGCTTTGAACTTGATATAGTAGAAGTCGGCACTGCCACGTCCCAACATCAGCGTATCATACTTGTTGTAGTCGGCAATGGCCTTGCGAACTTGTTCTGCCTGATCATACATGCGCCCGCGCGCTAAATAATAAGGTGCAGAGATGCTTTGATCTGGGTTCACGGCTATAGCACTGTCGAGCAAGCTGATCACCTCGTCGGTGGTAGCTCCCAGATGCGTGCGGCTCTGAGCAGCCTCGTAGAACAATTCACCATTGCGAATGCTCGACTTGGTAAGTTCCATGAACCGTTTGTAAGCTTCTTCATAGTTGCCCAAGGCATAGATAATCTGTGCCTGCTGATGCTGATAGATAGGCTGCGGGTTGATGCCATAGGCCGTGTTAGCCTCGTCAAGAGCACGCTGCAGGCTCCATGCCGTGTAGGTGCTGTCGGCAAGGTAGAGTTCTTTCTGGTAGATAAGCGTGGAGTAAGCCGAATGGGCCTCATCCTTAGCAGCACAACGACTGATGGCTTCGGCCATAGTAGCATCGACATCGGCATAGCGGCGTTGGCCAAGTTGTTGCTGGGCACGTGCCGTATAGCCGTCGATGGCGGTGGGGAACTGGTTGATGAAGTCGGCAACGTAGCCCGCATAGGCCGCAGAGTCGTTCTTCTCGCCAGCCATCATCAAGGTAAGGCGGGCCTCGTTGATCTCGTCAGGCAATGCAACACGAATATCAGTCTGGCGCAACACGGCGTCGTTGATGCTCAGTCCACGTGTGACGAAGCTGTTGGCAAAGCGTGCATCCACAACGTGTGCCTCATCAGCTGTCTTAGCCAGCTGGCACAGACCTATCACCTCGCCATTCTGGTTGACCACGGGGCAATCGGCATTGTTTTCTGCCGCCTTTCCGTTAAGGATGTAGTAGCCATATTGTTCCATAAAGGTTTCCACACTCTTCACGTCGTATTGCTTGCTGGGAGCCTTCTTCAGCGAATAGCCAACCAACCACACCTTCTGCCCGTTGGCCGCCTTTGACTTTGCCAATGGTGCGGCCGTCGTAGTACCACCAACACGGAAACGACATACATCGTACAGCTCGTTGGCTCCATAG
>JAEEGK010003066.1_pt1 | contig 41805 bp, 39 predicted proteins | sample 8958771 | NCBI WGS metagenome assembly JAEEGK01 (sample SAMN16246547, study PRJNA631951) | gut metagenome | biome: gut microbiome; feature: rumen; material: SC-attached | host: Bos | place: Iran: Karaj | collected 2018-10
AAAACGGATGCAAAGGTACGAAATAAATATGAGATATTGATGGGTTAAGCATCAGACTTAACAATATTTCTCAATTATCCTGTCTTTTCAGCGTCCAACTGTCTGACGTACCTTTGCTGTAAAGAATTCAATATCATATTGCCCACCAGTTAGATTTAACTATACAATATGCAGTTCCTGATAATCCAAAATCTCTACACCCCTTAAATCTTCCAAAACAAAAATCTCTTCCGCCTATTGGTTTTATGAGGATTTATTTGTATCTTTGCCGAAAAAGTCCAAATTTTGCGGATATGGTTGACATTCGGACATACAATATTCAGGACGATGTGATGATACTTAATCACGTTTTTCATGGTTTGGAAGATATCCAAAATCATGTTGAGATGTCTTTGTATAAAGGCTGGCGTCATGGTAAGGCCAGTGAAAGACAACCAAAGGTGTCTTGCGAGATCCATGTCGGTGAGATGTGGATGCCGTATCCGTGTTTTGACTGGGAAGACTCTCTAAACGAGAATCGGACCTATCAAAACTACATCCTTCGAAACCGTCCGATCACGCAGGAGGATATGCAGCGATTATCAGAATTGAAATCTCACGCCAACGAGCAGCGCCTCTGGAACGATGTGCCGGAGGATATGCTGCCAATGATATACTATGAAGGCGATGGGAAAGAAATGATCGTAGCAGTCCGCAAAGTAACGCTTCAAGAGAAAATTACAAGCTTCTTAAGGAGATTTCTGTCAATCTGATTGCATATAGCTGAAGCCCGTAGTACGCTGGATGAAACTCGCACCGATGCTCAGCAGAATATGGAAAGGACGATGCTGCTCATTGCTATAATACCAAATGTTTCATGGGATGACCACCCCATTGGTTATCATTCAAGTATTGGAAGCCGACTGAGGTATATAATGCCTCGCCGACGGGATTACCCTTATCTACCAAGAGTCCGACACATGGCAAGCCCAGACGATTAGCCCGTTTCTTGGTCGCCAACAGTAGCTTTCGGGCAATGCCCTGACGACGATATTCTGAAAGCACGGCCAGTGAGTCAAGATAGAGCTCGCCTGCCTGCGTCTCATCATCCATACCAGAATGGTCCTTGCCGATATATTCTTTGGCAGCCTCGATAAAGGCGCGGCGAAGTTCGTGCAGACGGCCACCATCATAGCTGACGGATATGCCGACCACTTTATTGCCATCCATCGCAACGAGCGTGTTCTTGTAGCTGTACTGTGAATCCTCGCGCTCAACAAGCATCGTCATCATCCTGCGGAAATCCTCCAGTCCGTAGTCTTCACCACAGAAATACAGGCAACAATCATCCGTCATTGCTGTCATTATCAGACTAGCTATCCCTGCTGCCTGGTTCTTTGTTGCTTCTTGAATCTCTATCATCCGTACTTTGTTCAACTATTATTGTGATCAGTTTTTTCCTTTGTTAATAATGTATATGCCAAGAGCCGCAAGTCCTCCTGCAAAAGCATATTTCATGTGGAACGTTTCGCCAAGACACAGACACGAGGTGATTGCTCCGACGACGGGTATCAGTGAATTATAGATGGCAACCCGTCCCACAGGATTGCAACTGAGCAGTTTGTTGTAGAGAGCGAATCCGACAGCAGAGATGGCGATGAGCAGCAACAGACAAACGATGCCAAGCATGTTTATATGAGGCAACGTTCCGCCAAAAGCCAGTCCGGGCAGTATGAGTAGCACACCTCCGACGGTGAGACTATAGCCCGTTCCCACGAAGACATCTATCCGGCGGCTCAGTCCACGGGTCATCAGGTTCGAGAGTGCCGAACAGATGGTATTAAGGATAATCATGCCGTCCCCCAGCCAAGTAAACTGCCCGCTTTCAGCCCCTCCAAGATTCAATGCAAGGATTCCGCTAAACCCTATAGCACAACCGAGAATCTTCTGCGAGGTCAGCTTATCACTCTTAAAACAAGCACAAGCTAATAAGACTACGAGGAAAGTACTCAGAGAGTTAAGAATAGCCGCCCGCGACCCTTCACTATGCGACATGCCGACATAGAAGAAGAAATAATGAAGCGTGGTGTTCATTAGCGCAAAGGCAAGAAGGAACCACCAGTCACTTGCCTTGCCCGTCTTGAACGAACGTCCATTGCTACGGGCTAGGGACAAGACAATCAGACCTGCTACAGCAAAGCGAATGCCAGCAAAGAGCATTTTGCTGCCCGTCATGTCCGCCGTAATGCCAAAGGCACTGAATCCCACTTTGATAAGTGGGAATGCCCATCCCCACGCAATTGCTGCTGTCAGGGCAAATATAACTACCCACATGGGGCGCTGGAATATGGACGTTTTCGTCATAAACTTTTCTAAAAGTTGGTGCAAAATTAGCGATAATTCAGCGATTATCACTATATTTGTGCTCAGATTTAATAGTATTTGTGATTACTGACTGCATCTGGTCAAGATAGCACGGGAGCATCATTGTGGACGTATGGAGTGGTCATGCCTGAACTGGAACCAGCCAAGCATCGACTTCTACTTCTCACTCGGAGCCGTGCCTATGAAGGAATGGACGGTGTATCGGCTGGATGCAGCCGCATTAGGGCGATTATCAAAATGAATAAGTTATTTACGACTATGACAAAATTGATTCCAACGACACAGGACGAGAAACAACTGGCTTACTATAAGTATTACGAGACGGGATTGCCTGAAATATCTGCTGAGAAACTGGCATTGGCGCAAACTCCGCAGCCTGTTGGCAGAGGCATCCCTTTTGAGCAGAAGGACGACTTCATACTGCGGCCAGGGAATAAGGACTACTGTTATGTGGGCTTCGGTGAGAATCCTGACGGCACAGCATACGCTGCCAACCAGACGTTCTTCCCAGGCGGCACGCCAGAGATGCTGGAATGGTGGTTCGTATGGCAGGGTGTTGGTCCTGATTTGCGCTATCGTCTGTGGGATCCCGAAGACCACTATTTCTCGAAAATCGCCGAGGTGGAACAGGCTCTCGACGAGTCTAAACCCATACGTGAGCGGATTTGGAACACCACTCACTACGTCGTAGAGGATATCGGCCTGGGACCGATGCCCGTCAACCTCCATTTTATGAACCCCTTTGAATTCGGATTCAGAAAGGATTTACTGTGGCGTGAAGGTTGCGAGTCGTTGGTAAGCATCGGCGGTATTCCGGCCAGTGTCTGCCACAAGGCCCGTAAAGTGGAGGGCGGCATCATCGTTGATAGTTACTTCTGGGTGGGCTATGTGTTCGGACAGAACGGCAAAATTTGCAAGATGGATACTACCCAGATGCCCGTACCCGTCATCGTTGTGGCCAAGGCTCTCTACAGTCACAACCTGCGAGAGATGGCCAAACTGGCAGAGGTGCTTACATCGCTCTATTCAGAAGAAGGAGGAAGAATTTAAGGTAAAGAAGGATGGTAGAAAAGATAATAGAATAAAAATAATCTTATGAAAAAAGTAATTGTTATATCCACAAGCCTTCGTCATGGCTCAAACAGCGACTTGCTCGCTGATCAGTTCGTGGAAGGAGCCAAGGCTGCTGGAAACGAAGTCGAGAAGATTACACTTGCTGGCAAGAATATCCAGTTCTGCAAGGGTTGTCTGGGTTGTCACAAACTAGGCCGTTGTGTCATCAATGATGACGTTAACGATATCATGGCAAAGGTTATCAAGGCCGATGTGGTTTGTTGGGCTACTCCCATCTATTATTATGAAATGAGTGGTCAGATGAAGACCCTTATAGACCGTATGAACGCTATGTACGGACGGGATTATGCTTTCCGTGATGTTTATCTGCTGACTACTGCAGCCGATGATGACGAGCAGACCCCCAAGCGTGCCGAGACTGGCTTGACAGGATGGATAGCCTGTTATCCTGAAAGCCGTCTGGCAGGAACTGTCTTCTGCGGTGGCGTGAATGAGCCTCACGCGATAGAGGGTAATCCCAAGCTTCAGGAGGCTTTTGAATTAGGAAATAACATAAGATAGGAAATGAAAAAGGTTTTATTCGCATTGGCAGCCATGATAGCATTGGCGGCATGTGGTAGCGAACAGGCAGCCACTACCTTTGAGAGTAGCGAAGCAAGTAATGAAGTGACCTTTGAGGTGGCTAAGAACTATTTCTTCAAGAACGACCAGGAGATTCCGGCATGGAAGTCGTATAGCCTATGAACAAAGACGAGAAACGTGAATTGCGGCGTAAGCGTCTGATGGACAACAAAGCCTATCAGACGATGAACGGCCTGACGCGCTATATGGATAGATACTATCTCGATGCACTCATTGGCATCATTCCTGGCTGGGGTGATGCCATTGCCTTGCTCAGCGTCGTGCCGTTCGTCTATTTCTCGTCGAGGGTCATCAAGAGCATCCCTCTGACGCTTGCCGTCTTGAATAATGCCCTCCGAGACGTATTGATGGGTATGATTCCGTTCTTTGTCGGCGACGTTATCGACTTCTTCCATCGTGCAAACATCCAGAACATGCAGATGATTCAGGGTTTCGTTGACGGCGACGAGACTATCATCAAACAGGTGAACCAACGAGCCTGGCAGTCTGCCATCGTCCTTATTGTCCTTCTGCTGCTCATAGCCCTGATGATATGGGCACTCGTCAGCTTCGGCAGTTACCTGTATTCATTGGTAGCATCCATCTTCTGAACTGTCAATGTTTAAACGAGTTTAAATAATTGGCAGCAATGTTTACCGTAGTTTAAATTCGATGCCATAATGACCTCTTCGGAGTGTCAGAATGTCATTCGCTACGTGTATTGCTTTTAGTATAATCACGAAATCTGATAGTCTGTGTTTCTTAGTTTAACTTGAAGATATTGTTCGAGAATAGTGCCTACTCGGAGTCTTCGTGCATAGTCCATCAACTTGCTCAGATTCCTGTTGGGCCTTTCCAGATAGTTGCTGATGATTTCAGAACAGACGTCCATGCCGACTTTATTGCGGAACTTCACGGCATCACAAACACTCCGCTCTACATCATAAACGCGGATGTTGAAGCCGTCAATCTTCATCTTCATGACTCCAAGCCCAAGGATAGTTTCCGTGTAATGATGAATCTCGAGTTTGGGGAATGACGGCATAGTTACTTTCCTGTCTCTTTTGATGGCAACGTGAAACGCTTGGGGCATGGATGTTGTCAACTGGTGAATATTCCATGCTGACCATAGGCATAGAATGCCATCTGGAACAATGGTGTTGATGTCAATCATGTTCCCGCTCAACTGGTCAATGCTGGCATATATACCACGGCGCACCTGAATGAGTTCACCTTGGCGCACATTCTCCAGCATCTTGTAGTAAGCTGTCCTGCCTTGCTTCTTGACTTCAGCAGAGGAGAGATATTTTTTTTGTCCCATAAACATGCTCTATCTTAGAATTTCGGTACAAAGATACCACATTTTTTTATAATTGTGGTGCTTTTGTACAAAAAAGTTTGATTTTAACGTGATTTTTTCTCGAAAACAAAGTATAGCGAGGGTGGGGACATGGGAAATTCCCTACTTAGTACATCACAAGGGTGGTCCTCACTTCGACAAGCGGACGGCTCACTTCGATAGGCACCACGCCCCACGCCCTGAAATGAGAATCTGCGCAGTCTATCTGAGCCGTTTCGATTCTCCACGTGCAGCAATGGCAAGAGCAGGGCGCATCCATGGTGTGGCAGATGTTAAGTACAATCCCCGCACACGTGAGATAACCGTCCTCTACGATGCAAAGATCACTTCATCCCGCCATATCAGGCACGCAGTGGCATAGTCTCCATTCCATATAAAATCTCGAAAGAAGCCCCGGCTTGCATGACTGCAGGTCGGGGTTCTCGTATATTTGTATGTATATTAATTCTTATTGCTATTAAGGTCCCGATAGTCTGAGAGCAGATTCCATATCCCGTCCTCTGAGAGTACACCTCGTTTCAGATCTTTAGGGAATCGTCCTGCTTCGTCATCAGCTAGGTCCTGTTTCCATAGTTCACTGCCATAGTACTCGTCAAGAATTGCTACGTTCTCCTTTAATTCCTCAAGCATTTTAGACGTTTTTGTAGGCTCTTTAATGACGGCTAATGCTTTTTCGAAATGATGCTCCATCTGTGTAATCCGCTCAATTGCATAGTTGACAGGAAGCATGCTGCAGATCCTGTCAGCCCTGATGACCTTTGGAGCGGACTTACCTGCCAGCACTAAAACCTTCTTGCCATTGCGGTAGACATGAAGCTGGCGGGAGCGGACTACAGCTGTAAGGGCTGGATCATCCTGCATAGCCATCCATAGAGGATGATAGATGCCATCCTCTTCAAATAGCTTCTTCTGCAGGTGGGAGCACATATTGGATGTATCAATGGTCATCATTTCAGTTCATCTTCGTCATGTGATAGCCCATTCGTTTCAACTGCATGGCGGCTCCAAACAGGTAGAGTTGGTGCAGGCAGGCGACGTAGCCGTTGAAGGCCTCCTTCGTACCGGGTTCGAGCCGTTGGTGCATCAGGGCATTATAGACACGTGAGGCACACTCGCCAGTAACCTTCTCCAGAACAGTGTAGTCCATGCCCTGCAACAGAAGCACCTCCTCGCGGATGTATTCGTCCATCGCATCATAGCCCCGTTTGTCGCGCATATAGGCATAGAGGTCTTCGATCTTAGAGTATATTTCCCATTCCGTATCCCACATCTTCGCCACGGCCATGCCGATATACATCATCCAGCCGAGCGAGGCAGATGGGAAGTCCTGAAACTCGCGGATGCCATCGGGGATATAGGCCTTGGCAATCTCTTCCCACTTATCTTCAACATCGGGACACTCGGGCATCCGTTCATCTACCTCTTTCATGCTCAGCAGAAACTGCTGCAGGTCATTTCTCAATTGTTCTTCAAAATTCTCCATATTTGTTATAGCATCTTTTCAAGTATCTCGACAGCCTTGGTGATATCCTCCTGGAACCGCTTGTGGTCGCGGAGGAAGTCGGCCCTGCCACCACTGATAGCATCATACAGCTCCTGGCTCATGTCATTGGCATAGTCGGAAATGGCCAACTCTATGTCATCCTTCTGCCAGTCGAGCGTGGAATGGACATAGATCCTCTGCTTTTGATGCAGGAAACTATAGGCGGTCTCGATACTATCCTTTGTTATCATTTTGTTACTTTATCATATCCTATCGGGCGGAATTGCTTTTGTTTCTCGCTATACACAAATCCGTGCCCATATAGGTAGTTCTTTATCTCTTTCGGCTCCGTCCCGAAGTTATAGCACAGTGATTCCAGCGTGTCAAACTCCTCGTCTCTCAGGAGCATGTTCACGCTCGAAACCAGTATGGCAGGATCTTTCGGCAGGTAGTCCATATCACAATTCTTATTAAAATCATCGGCAAAAGTACACAAAAATGGCGAGATATTATTATATTTGCACTCACTATTAACAAATGTTGGTTTTGAAATATGGCAAAGGTTCTTTTGATTAACGGTAGCCCCAGAGAACATGGCAATACGTTTACTGCTCTGAACGAAGTGGCAAAGACCTTGAACGAAGAGGGTGTAGAGACGGAGATCATCAACATCGGAAAGCAGGCCGTTCAAGGCTGTATTGCTTGTGGCATGTGTGGACGAGAGGGCAAGTGTACGTTCCGCGACGAACTATATTTCCGAGTGATGCGGGCTGTGAAGGACGGCATCGACGGTCTTATTGTTGGCTCCCCCGTCTATTATGGTGGCCCGAATGGTTCCCTGTGTGCCTTGCTCGACCGTGTGTTTTACTCACTGGGCAATGACCTGCGTTTCAAGCCTGGTGCCAGTGTGGTGGTATGCCGCAGGGGTGGCGCTTCGGCGGCCTTTGACCGTCTGAATAAGTACTTTACGATGTCGAATATGCCCCTTGTCAGTTCTCAATACTGGAATATGGTGTATGGGCAGACTCCCGGACAGGCTGCACAGGATGAAGAGGGAATGCAGACTATGCGGACGCTTGGTCGTAACATGGCTTGGATGATTCATAAACTGAATGTCAGTGAGGATGGTCATCCGGAAGTGGAGAGTCCCTTGAGAACCAATTTTATCAGATAAAGCAGACAACATGGCAAAACGAGAGTATATACAAGCCAACAAGGATTGGCTGGAGGAGAAAGCCAAAGAGGATGGCGTAAAGGCTCTGCCCAAGGGCATTTATTACAAGGTGCTGAATGAGGGCGATCAAGCGAGTACGAAGCCGACGGTTCGTAGCATTATCACAGCGCACTATACAGGCAGAACGATTGATGGCAAGCAGTTTGATAGCAGTCGTGGCGGTGTGCCTCTGGCTTGTCGCTTGTGTGACCTTATCGAAGGCTGGATTATCGCCATCCAACAGATGCATATTGGTGACAAGTGGGAGATTTATATCCCTGCCGAAATGGGTTACGGCAAGTTCTCGCAGCCAGGCATTCCTGGTGGTTCGACGCTTATCTTTGAAATTGAATTGTTAGGTATCGCATGAGTATGACAGAGAAAGAGAAAATGCTGGCGGGTGAGATTTATTCCGCCGTTGACCCGCAGCTGATAGAAGAACTGACGGAAGTGAAGGAGATCATTCACGACTATAACCTGTTGCGCCCGTCGGAGAAGGAGAAAGCAAGGGAGATCCTGAAAGGTCTCTTGGGACACATCGCCGACGATGATATATTGATTATCCAGCCCTTCTACTGCGACTACGGCAAGCAGATCAGCGTAGGCAAACGCTTCTTTGCCAACTTCAATTTTACGGTACTCGACGAGGCTCCAGTCACCATCGGCGACGATTGTTTTATAGGTCCGAATGTCAGCATCTACACGGCATGCCATAGTATAGACCCCGTGGAGCGCAACAGCCGTAGGGAGTGGGCAGAACCAGTCACCATTGGCGATAATGTATGGATTGGTGGCAGCGTTACCATCCTCCCAGGTGTGACCATTGGCGACAATGTTACCATCGGTGCTGGTAGCGTTGTAACGAAAGATATTCCTTCGAACTCTGTTGCAGTGGGTAATCCTTGCAAAGTTATCAGGACTCTATGACACTACGTGAACTTATCAATTTAATGGATTCTGAGCAGTACAGCGATTCAGCGTTGTACCAAAAGCTGCGTGAGACGAAGCCTGAATACGGTGCAAACAGGCGTATTGAGGTTAAGTTGGTAAATGGCGAAATCGCCATTACCAATGCTCATGTCGGCTCTTTGGGTGATGTTTTGACTTATCCTATTGACGTAGAGCCAGAACTGAATATCTCGAAAGTCCAACTTCTTGATGCCATTCTTCATGAACTTTCATCCAATGGCTTCACTGATTCAGACGAGGCTGCCTACTGGGATGACTTCGATAACCTGCAAAAGGCAAAGATTGTTCGATGACTGACTACGATTCCATATGGCGCACGCAAGATGAAATAAGAACGGTCGTTAATGCCGTTCTGGGAGAAAGCATCTGGAATCTCAGTTACAACGAGCGACGCATGGCTATTGAACTGGAGTTAACCGTTGCGCTCGATGACGATGCCATCAGCGATCTCTGCTGCCAGTTCCCCATCATAGCCGACTACGATGGAGTAGGGGCAAAGGGCTCGAAATTCGTGTTCTATATATAGAAAAAGAAGCCCCGGCTTGCACTTCAAACGCAGGTCGGGGTTGTTCCTGAAAACATAATATTTACCTTTTTTGATATGGAGTTACATCACTTCTATAATCCTGTAGTCTTACAATTGTATGTAAGAATACTGATGAATGCTACAGCGAGTAATCCAAGCATGAATATGAGGCCAATCGTCTGCACAGTGGCAGAAAATACAGCCATTGATAGTTTATTGATCGTCTTCATCTTCCATCATTTTTGGTTCGTCGTCTAAAAGGAATTCTCTTATTCTTCGTTGTGAGGCAAACATAGGCTTCATCTTCTTATAGGTAGCAAAATTAGTGCTACTGGTAGCAAAATGTAGCAAAAACCGATTTTTCCAAGCCAATCCAAGCCAGTCCAAACCATTCCAAATGAAACGCGGAATTCAACATAAAATTTGACCTTAACTGGCTTAAGATTAATGACTTAGGTATTTGGCATTTCTTGTGAAAAAGAAAGGGTGACCGGCTCTTATGAGTCAATCACCAATACCCTTTCTGTGATCCGGATGGGACTCGAACCCATGACCTACTGCTTAGAAGGCAGTTGCTCTATCCAGCTGAGCTACCAGACCCACTCTAAAAGTGATAGTTGATAAAAATCGGCTGCAAAGGTAATTCTTTTTTTTGAGACTACAAAATAAAATCACCATTATTGCATGATTCATACCGTAAATCGGATGTAGGAGCGGTCGTCGAACGAGTTGTTCCCCTCCACAAAAGCCTTCGTGGCCTTGAACTTCCCGATGTTCAGCGGATCGTTCTTGCGCTGCTCTTCCAACAGGGCTTCGGTCTCGGCGAGTGTCGGTGCCAGGAAGGGATAGCCGTCGCTGGCAAGTACGATCTCCCAGGGTTGGAAGTCGAGTGTTATGACAGGCACGAGTTGCTGGGGTATGGGGAATCCGTCGATGACGGCATAGGTGACGTTCTGATTCTTCATGTCTTCCAGCATAGTAGGGATCATCACCTCTCGGGCTGGGTCGTGAGACTGACGCAGTTGTGACTCGGTATAGCCTTCTGCCATCAAAGACACTACTTTCGCAGCACGCATCTCGGCCAAGGGTTGTTCGTAGGGTTTTGGATTGTCATAATACTGCCCTCCGATGAGGCAGTGGCAGTCGCCCACAAGCCACACCTCGCGTCGGAGTCGGCTGTAGATGACGGCCGAGGCGGTGAGTCGCTCTTCGGGATGTTCTGCCATGCGCTGTTTGGGGAACCGTAGCCAGTAGTGTCGGGCGATGGCTCGGGTAACGCCTTTGCAGAACTGCTGACAACTGATGTCGGCTGGCATGCGGCGGATATAGCGGCTCACGAGGTGCATCGCATAGCGCCCATTGCTCATCCCCGGGCAATGGTGATAGGGGGTCTTCGAGGTGGATCCGTCGATGACGGCGATGAAGTCATTTGTGACGACGATTCCGTCCTCGCTTTTCTTCGCGGGGTTCTTCGGAATGATGCTTTGCTCTATTATTTTCATTCTTGAAGTTCGGATTGTATGATTTGGGCTTGCCATAGGCCACTGGGTGATAACTGCCTTGTGGCGGCATGCCTGAGTAGAGTTTGCCTATGAGGTCGGGGCGGCCGATGCGACGCAGCGACTGTTCGATGCCACGACGCTCCTCGGGCTTGTACCAGAAGAAGTATTGGCGCTGGGCGAGTTTCTCGCGTGGCGTCTTGGCACTGAACACGGGCTCAAGTGTATAGGGATCATAACCAGTGTACCAGGTTTCGGTGGCATTGGTCATCGGCGTGGGTGTGAAGTCCTGTACCTGTTCGAGATGGAAGTCGAGATTCTTGGTGATGACAGCGAGTTCGGCCATATCCTCTTCCTGACAGCCTGGATGGCTTGAGATGAAGTAGGGGATGATTTGCTGGCGAAGACCTTCCTCACGATTAATACGGTCGAAGATACGCTTAAATTCGTAGAACTGCTGGAACGAGGGCTTGCGCATGAGGTAGAGCACCCGGTCGCTGGTGTGCTCGGGGGCTACCTTCAGGCGTCCCGACACATGACGGGTGATAAGTTCTCTGGTGTACTCCATCGCAGCCTTATTGCTGGTCTCGTCCTTACTCTTATATAATAACAGGTCGTAGCGCACGCCACTGCCGATATAACTGTGCCTGATGCCAGGCAGTGCATCGACTGAACGATAGATGTCCAGCAGTTTGGAATGGTCGGTATTCAGGTTCGGACAAATCTGCGGATGGATGCATGAAGGGCGGCGGCACTTTTCGCAGGCGTTTTTGTTACGTCCGCTCATACCGTACATATTAGCCGACGGACCACCCAAGTCGCTGAGGTTGCCCTTGAAGTCGGGCATCTCGATCACTTGTTTCACCTCGCGCAGGATACTTTCTTTCGAGCGGCAGGAAATAAACTTGCCTTGATGGGCGGAGATGGTGCAGAAGGCACAGCCGCCAAAACAGCCCCGATGGATGTTGACGGAGAATTTTATCATGTCGTAAGCCGGAATGCGCTTGTCCTTGTACTTAGGATGCGGCATGCGGGTATATGGCAGATCGAACGAGGCGTCGAGTTCCTCGGTGGTCATCGGAGGATAGGGTGGATTCACGACCACATAGCGGCCATCGACGCCTTGCAGCAGCCGTTGGGCATGCATCATGTTACTCTGCTCCTCTACGTTCTTAAAGTTCTCTGCCTGAGCCTTCTTGTTTTTTAGACATTCCTCGTGCGAATGGAGCACAATGTCTCGATCGGTTATGCCGCCGATGATATCTTCCTTACGTGAGAGATAAACGGTTTGCGGCAGGTCGCGAATGTCGCGAATACTTTCGCCGCCAGCCAGTCGGCGTGCCAGTTCGATGGTCACTTTCTCGCCCATGCCGTAGGTAATCATATCGGCAGGTGAATAGCAAAGCAGGCACTTCTTCAACTCGTCGCTCCAATAATCGTAGTGGGTAACGCGGCGCAGCGAAGCCTCGATGCCTCCGAGGATGACGGGCACATCGGGATAAAGTTCCTTCAGAATTTTAGCATATACGATGGTGGGGTATTCGGGGCGCATGTCGTGACGACCGTCGGGACTATAGGCATCTTCGGAGCGCAGACGGCGTGCGGCGGTGTATTTGTTCACCATCGAGTCCATGCATCCCGGGGCAATGCCGAAGAACAGCCGAGGGCGCCCGAGTTTCTTGAAGTCACGGTAATCACCGTGCCAGTCGGGCTGGGGCACAATCGCCACCCGATAGCCTGCTGCCTCAAGGGTACGTCCGATGACAGCCGCACCAAACGAGGGGTGATCGATGTAGGCATCACCCGAGAATAATATCACATCGACCTCCGTCCATCCGCGGAGGTCGAGTTCTTTCTTGGTTGTCGGTAGAAAATCTGTTAATCTATACTCCATTAATTAAACGGTGTTCCTTGGAAAGAACGTGTGGTCATACCGAGGTCGTTGTTTGCCTTGTTCTTCCAGTTGATGTAAAGCAATACAAGTTGCTGGAGCCCGAAGGCTTTCATATTGGGATGGTAGATCACGTCGAGGCAGAGGTCGAGCAGATCCTTATCGAGTCCTGCCTGTCCTTCGAGCAGCGCACGGATGTTGAGTTTCAGTTTGTCGAGCACCTGCTCATCTACGTAACCTGATGAATCAATGAGGTCGCGAAGCAGTTGATACTTCTCAATGGTCTCAAGATGTGTGTCAGAGATTTCGATACTCCTTGTACCGGAGGCATTGGATTGAATCTTCATGTTTGTACGATTTTTAATTTATTGGGTTTGTAATAAGAATCGGAGTATGCCCTTCATGATGACCTCGCGCTTATGTTCCTCCTTGATACACTCGAAGGGGAATCCGAGGGTCATCGCCTTATAGTCGGTGCCGTCGTAAGCCACGCAGGCTGGATAGCCGTCGGCATAGGTCATGGCAGGGAAGGCGGGTGCCACTGGCTGCAGCACATCGGGATGGGTGGCGGCATAGTGGATATCGTTCAGTTGACGGTAGAAGGTGAAGGTGGTGCCTAAACCTTCGATGGTGTCACGGGCGAGACTGTCGGCATTGGTGCCCTGATAGTTGCATTTCATGACCTGCTCAAGGTATTTCCTGTCGGCAGGCATTGTCATGTCGGCACCGACATAGGAGCCACTGACGAGCAAGGCACCGCCACGGGATGTGAACAACTGCAGGTGCTGACGGAGCATCTGGGGGAAGGCCTGGTATTTCTGGAGTGACCAACCGTCGTTTTTCTCCAGTCCGAGGATCAGGTCCACCATATTATATAAGGTGGGGCGTACCTCGTTCTTCAGAAGTGCTTCCACAGAGCAACTTGCAATCTTATAGCGCTGGCTGGAGGCGATGGCTTCGGCATGGGTACGGATATAGTCGAAGTCGTTGCCGGCAATGATCTGTCCTGCCAAGGAGTCGTTGGTGAGACCAAGGCTCTTACCCATGTTGGCCTTGTTGAAGTTGGTCTGGAATCCAGCCCAACCAGCCGTTGGTCCGTAGGTGACGCCCGCATCCTGTTTGATGTCGAAGCCTTGTTCCGCACTGTTGTCGCGGACGGCAGGTGATGACAGACGGTGGAAGCCGTTAACGATAAGTATCGTCTTCTGCGCCTCAGGTATGTCACAGGCTGATACCACCTCGCTGGGGAAACTCTCGCCACCCTCGTTGACAGCCGTCACACGGAAACTGTAGAGTTGTCCGGGTTCGATGTCAATCTTCAGACTGCCATGATTGCCTTTCACATAGCGTCCGTTGTCGAATCCACCCTTTCCGATAGCGGTATAGACCACAAATCCTGTTGGTTTGGCGGTGGGCTCGTCGGGATCGTCCACACTGTTCCAACTCAGCAGGGCCTCGCCGTTTCCTGTGAGTTCCACCCGGAGACGATCTGGAGCGAGCGGACTGACGGTGTAGTCGGTATGGTGCATCCGGCTGACATAGCGGAGCAAAGTCTTGTAGATACTACGGGCAAAGAAGAAACGGAAGTTCGGATCCTGTGCCATCCGCATGTCGGCGAAGTTCTGGTGCGACATGGTCTCAAGAATGGCACTCGGCACTTCCGGCCAGCGGCTCTCGGAGTAGTTACGATCCCAGAGTTCGCGTCGCTGCCAACTGCCGTATTTCCGTTGGATATCCGCAGGAATGGTTGTCAGCAGTTCATCGGCGAGGTCGCGAGCAACTAGTCGTGTCAGTCCTGTGCTGAGGATACTGTCGTTCAGATAGGTGGTGCAAACGGCGAGTGTACCCGTGTGGGTCCTGCCGTCGGAGGTATAGCCAGCATCGCTGTGGATGGCCAACGACAGTTCGAGGGGAACACCTCTGCCGATGGTGTCGGGTACGTAGCAGGAGCCGCCCGACAGCAACTTCGCCATCAGACTACGCGCATTGATATCGTCGCCATAGTCGTCGGTACCTTCCTTTGAGGAATAGACGGAGTAAGGCATACCTGCCCATTGCGCATAGTAGCGTGCGCCCTCATCGCAGCGGGGCATACCACTGGTGGTGTAGCCTCTGCGGATGTTACCCATGCCGCCACCGAAGCGTACGGCATCAGCAGTGACGATACCTTCGTGTTCACTGAGGTTGCTGAGTGTGACGCAGTTCTGAGTGCTGTTGCCTGCATCGAAGTCGAACGTACCCAGATAGACCCAGGTGGAACCGCCCATCTGCTGGTTCACACGGAATTCGGTGGCGATGCCTTTGTGCCATACGGTGTAACGGGCATCATCGATGCTGCCTGGTACCGTCTGATAACTGACATAGACGGCATAACGGCCTGCCTCAGGAATGGTGGGCAGATAGGTGGCGAGACTCTCGTGACGTGCGTGCTCTACCGTCTTTGCCTGACGTACGGTGCCAGCCAGGAACGGATTCTCTCCGTCGAAATAGAATCCGTCGTGGAAGGCAAAACCTGCTGAGTCGGTTTTCTCCCAATTGTGTGTGCCATGTGTCTCCTGATAAACACCTCTGTAACTTTTGGGCGTGTCGTTATCGACAATCACCTCATGGCGCTGCCAGTCGCGCTCACGTGGTGTAAACACGATGGCACCGGCTCGTTCTAACATTGGAATCAGATAGGGTACGACGATGGTCTGAGTGAACAGATCCTCACGCGTTCCGAAGAGTGGGGGACGCTGCCATTTCCAGACACTATCGGCGATATGGAAATAGGTGCCATGACTCGCCCATACACAGAGATGACGGTTCTGAAGACCGTTGGTGACGGTGTAAGGCAAGGAGGCATTCTGAACCCAGGGCTTTCCCTCATAGTTGATGTCGCCCCATGAACGGGCAGGGTCGGGAGTGCGTAGAAGACGAGGCGGCACCAGTTGTCGGAGTTCCCATCCACCTGTTTTGATGGTCAGTTGGTAATCCTGACAACTGTCGGGCATCAGCCCTCGTACATTATTATATATATCATCCACCGCATCGGGGGTGATACAGTTCTCTCCCAGATGCGTATCGGCACAGACTTCAATGGTGCGCAGCGAGTCGTTGACCTCAAGACTCTTCAGATGGGCATTTGAACGGACACGCTGTCCTGTAGCGCGATATCCCTTAAAGTAATCTTCTAGTTTGTTTTTGATATCCTGCTGGGCAGAGACAGTAATTGCTGTCAAGGCTGCAAGGATAATTGTTGTGATTCTCTTCATGATAACTCTCCAATCGTGAATTGCTCGGGCTTCTTCCCCTTGAAGTCCTTGAAATACAGTTTGATTTCCCGCATGTCGGCCTCTAGGTCGCCTGTGGGGATAATGGTTTTGGTACATTGTATCAGTTTCTTCTCGTAATCGACACCGTAAAGCAGGATGGGGAGTCCTGCCTTCAGGGCGATGAAATAGAATCCCTTTTTCCAGTCGGGATTGGCTGAGCGTGTGCCTTCGGGAGTGATGCACAGATGGAAGGTCTTGGCAGCCTTTGCTGCCTCAGCCATACTATCGGTCATGCTGGTTTTCTTCTGACGGATCACGGGGATGCCACCCAGTCGCTTGAACAGGATGCCGAGGGGGAAGAAAAACCACTCCTTTTTCATCAGGAAATTGCTCTGCATGCCTCTTGCACCGGAATAGAGTTGTCCGAGGATGAAGTCCCAGTTGCTGGTATGGGGCGCCAGACAGATAATATACTTGTCGGGATGGTCCTCTGTGATCTCTGTGGTCCATCCCCAGCGCTTATATAGCAGCCATTTACAAAATTGTTGCCACATAAGCCTATGAGTTCAATTGATCAGAGATCTCACCGACCTGTGCACTGAAATTCTCTCGCAAGTCCTTAAAATATGCCTTGGCTTTCATACCGGGCTCAGGGTGAGATATACGTTTAATGTAATTGGCTTGCATTTTTACGATGGAAAAGAGTAAGGCTTCTACATCTTTTTTAGGACGTGGACCGTAAAGTGAAATGGCTACGCCTTCTGCAAATAATTCCTCACAAATAAAAGTAATTGCCTTTTTGAGTGTTCTTTTGTTCGCCATAATGATTTCCTCCTTTTGAATATGAATTAGCATTTTTACATAGCAAAGTTAATCATTTTTTTCGAGATTGCAAGTGTTTCTTCCCCAAAAAATATTAAAATGATGATTTTCGATGTTTTTTCTTTCGTATTTCTGCCAAAAATCCACTAATTTTGCACGACAGTAACAACTATCTTTCAAAATACAACTAATAATTTATGGAAAAAAGTGCATTGCAAATCGCGAGAGCCGCTTATCAGCCAAAGCTGCCTAAGGCTCTGCAGGGTGCTGTGAAAATTAAGGAGGGTAAGGCTACCCAGAGTGTTGGTGACCAGGAAGAGATTAAGAAACTGTTCCCGAATACCTATGGTATGCCTATCGTAGAGTTTGAGCCTGCTACAGAGGCCAACACTAAGAAGATGAACGTAGGTATCATCCTGTCTGGTGGTCAGGCTCCTGGCGGACACAACGTGATTACCGGTCTTTTCGACCAGATTAAGAAATTGAACCCCGAGAACCGTCTTTACGGTTTCATCCTGGGTCCTGGCGGTTTGGTTGACCACAACTACATGGAACTGACTCCGGAGATCATCGACGATTATCGTAATACCGGTGGTTTCGATATGATCGGTTCTGGTCGTACGAAGCTGGAGAAGGTTGACCAGTTTGAGAAGGGTCTGGAGATTATCCGTAAGCTTGACATCAAGGCTATTGTAATTATCGGTGGTGACGACTCTAATACTAATGCCTGTGTGCTGGCTGAATACTATGCTGCCAAGAAATACGGTGTACAGGTGATCGGTTGCCCGAAGACCATCGACGGTGACCTGAAGAACGATCAGATTGAGACTTCATTCGGTTTCGATACCGCTTGTAAGACCTACTCAGAGCTGATTGGTAACATTGAGCGCGACTGTAACTCTGCACGTAAATACTGGCACTTCATCAAGGTGATGGGTCGCTCTGCTTCTCACATCGCCCTGGAGTGCGCCCTGCAGACACAGCCGAATATCTGTCTGATCTCTGAGGAGATTGAGCAGAAGGGTATGAGCCTTGACGATATCGTTGACTACATCGCTAACGCTGTAGTTGCTCGTGCTGCCGACGGTAACAACTTCGGTACCGTGATTATCCCTGAGGGTGTCATCGAGTTCATCCCTGCCATCAAGAAGCTCATTGCCCAGCTGAACGACGTATTGGCTATGCCTGAGGCAAAGAACCTTGATCGTCATGAGTCGATCGACTTCGTAAAGGCTCACCTCACCGACGAGAACCTTGCTGTATTCAACAGTCTGCCTACTGGTGTGGCTCGTCAGCTGGCCCTCGACCGCGATCCTCACGGCAACGTACAGGTATCTCTCATCGAGACTGAGAAGCTGCTCTCTACCATGGTGGCCCAGAAACTTGAGAAGATGAAGAAGGAAGGCAAGTATTCTGGCAAGTTCGGTACTCAGCACCACTTCTTCGGCTATGAGGGACGCTGCGCTGCGCCTTCAAACTTCGATGCCGACTACTGCTATGCCCTCGGTACTTCGGCTGCTCAGCTGATTGCCAACGGCAAGACCGGTTACATGGCAATCGTTAAGAACACAACCGCTCCTGCTGAACAGTGGATCGCCGGTGGTGTGCCCATCACCATGATGATGAATATGGAGAAGCGTGCAGGTGAGATGAAGCCTGTGATCCGTAAGGCTCTCGTTGAACTTGACGGTGCTCCCTTCAAGACATTTGCTGCACAGCGTGATCGTTGGGCCCGCGAGACTGCATACGTTTATCCCGGTCCTATCCAGTACTGGGGTCCCACAGAGGTTTGCGACCAGCCGACGAAGACACTGGCTCTCGAACAGAGTAAGTAAATCATATTGATGGCACGGACTACTTGTGATGGTAGTCCGTGCTTTGTTTTTTATGCCACAACATAAACGCGCAACTGTCAGACGTAAGGGAGTCAATACAACCCACACTTATCATGGCCCAGGGAGGAGAAAACGTCCGGGGCTGTTGATTCGTCTCCTTCAGAAAGTGCCTTCCTGGGGTTGGTGGATAGGCGGCGGTGTGATTGTGGCACTTTATGTGTGGTTCTTCTATTATTTCTTTGTAGGACCCTTCGGCTTCCGCTGGCGAGCACTCTACGGTACGGTTAACTATCCTGAAGGCTATGAGATCCATGGTATAGATATCTCACATCACCAGGGCCGTATCGACTGGGATGAACTGAAGGATAATGGCAGTATTAACCAGTGTCCCATCCGTTTTGTGATGATTAAGGCTACAGAGGGATCCACGCAGACGGATGAGAATTTCCGTGATAACTTCTATCAGGCGCGCGAACATGGCTTTACGCGTGGTGCCTATCATTTCTATAGCGTTCATACACCAGCCTATCAGCAGGCTGCCCATTTCCTGAAGAATGTGAAATTGGAGAACGGTGATCTGCCACCTGTGCTTGACGTGGAGCATAAGCCCAAGAACCAGACAGATGAAGAATTTAAGAAATCTGTTAAGATCTGGCTTGAAACGGTGGAGAATCACTATAAGGTGAAGCCAATCATCTATACCTATTTCAAATTTAAGATGCGTTACCTGAACGACTCCATCTTCGACGAGTATCCCTATTGGATCGCACACTATTATGTGGATTCCCTCGAATATAAGGGTAAATGGAAATTCTGGCAGCACACCGATGTGGGGCGGCTGCCAGGAATTAAAGGCAATGTTGATTTCAATATCTATAATGGTTCTTATTACGATCTTCGCCAGATGACTATCGGCTCTCAGGAGACTATCGGCGAGAAGGCGTATAGTGAATAAGAACTATTGTTTCATCAGGTATTGTTTGAAATCGGCGAAATCTTTTGTCATGGGTACACTCTGCTTCTGTCCCTTCATGAAGTTGGCCAGACGCTCAGGAATCTCCACGTCAATACTCAGGATCTCATCGACTTTCTCCTTGAACTTCGCAGGGTGGGCTGTTTCGCAGAATACGCCTACCTCGCCGGGCTGCAGTCCATCAGTCAATGCCTGATAGCCACATGCACCATGGGGATCAAGGATATACTTTGTGTCCTCGTAACATGCACGCATGGTCTGACGAATCTGATCATCCGTATAGGTAGCACCACTGATGAGTGAGGTGATGCGTTCATGACTCTTTCCATAGAGATCATAGATACGGGCGAAGTTTGAGGGATCACCTACATCCATTGCATTTGCAAGGGTCTGCTTTGAGGGCTTAGGTTCGTATTTACCCGTCTGCAGGTATTTGTAGAAGATATCGTTGGCATTGTTGGCAGCGATAAAACGCTTGATAGGGAGTCCCATCTGATGTCCGAACAGTGCAGCACAGATATTACCGAAGTTACCTGAAGGAACACACATCACGAGATTATTAGCCTTGCCCTGTTCTTTCATGCGGGCATAGGCATTGAAATAGTAGAATGCCTGCGGCAGGAATCGGGCCACATTGATGCTATTGGCTGAGGTGAGTTTCATGTGCTGATTGAGTTCTGCATCCATGAAAGCACTCTTCACCAGTGCTTGACAATCGTCGAATACACCATCCACCTCGATGGCTGTGATATTCTTTCCCAGGGTAGTGAACTGACACTCCTGAATGGGCGACACCTTTCCTTTGGGATAGAGCACATACACGTGGATGCCATCAACACCAAGGAAACCGTTGGCTACAGCCGAACCAGTATCACCCGAAGTGGCTACCAATACGTTGACCTGCTGATTACCCTGCTCCTGACGGATAAAGTATTGCAGCAATCGGGCCATGAAACGGGCACCCACATCCTTGAAGGCGAGGGTAGGACCGTGAAAGAGTTCGAGGGTGTAGATGCTGTCTTTCACCTGAACCACAGGACAGTCGAATGACAGGGTATCATAGACGATATCGTGAAGGGCATCAGGATCCACATCCTCACCAAAGAATGCGCTGGCTACGGTGTAGGCAATCTCCTGAAAACTCATCTTCTCGATGTTGTCGAAGAATGCCTGAGGCAGTTTGTTGATACGCTCTGGCATGTAGAGTCCACGATCCTCTGCCAGTCCTTTTACCACTGCCTTGTGCAGGTCGGCTATCGGCGCTTTGCCGTTGGTACTGTAGTATTTCATATGAATGGGGATTTTAGAATTTAGAATTAAGAGATGGCCATCAGGGCTTGCATGAACTCATTAAGTTTGAGAAGTCCATAAGAGCCTGATACACAACTTACTTCGTCGTATTGCTCGACATTATCTGCCTCAATGCCTTGATACCAGATGAGGAAGGGAACGGGTTGTCCCACGTGAATGCGCTGCTCCACTGGTGTCAGGTGATCAGGCAACACGGCGATACATACGGGCTCGTCCCAACTCATCACCTTATTATATATAGGGGCAATGAGTCGCTGGTCCAGATACTCGATGGTCTTCAACTTGAGTTCCAAGTCCCCATCGTGTCCTGCTTCGTCGCTGGCTTCCACGTGTACAAACACGAAGTCGTCTTTCTCTAACGCCTCGATAGCTGCCTGTGCCTTCCCTTCGTAGTTGGTATCGGCGAGACCTGTCGCACCTTCCACCTCCACAATCTTCAGTCCTGCATAGTGACCTATGCCACGGATCAGATCAACGGCAGAGATAACGGTGCCAGATTTGATCTCAGGATACTGTTGTTGGAGGGTCTCCATCGAAGGACGATAGCCACCACTCCAGGGCCAGATGCTGTTAGCTTGGCGTTCACCACGCTCGGCTCTTGCGAGATTGAAGGGATGTTGGGAGAGTAACTCCTGTGATTTCAGGATCATCTCGTTCAGCAAGTCGGCTGTAGCTTGTGCACTGAGTCTTCCTGCCTCTACGGGTGCATTCTCTTCAGGTTTTACTAACAATTCGCGCCAGGGTTCGTTGGGATGGTCATGTGGTGGGGCACATACGATATGCTTGGAACCACCTTTGATCACCAGCAGATGGCGATACTGGATGCCAGTGATGAACTTCACGCGTTCGCAACCTTCCCGCTCATTGATGGGCTGAGCCAGTTGCTCATTCAGATATTTGATCAGGACATCGGCATCTTCAGTCTCCAGGTTACCGCCATTATGCGTGATAATCTTGCCATCAGCCAGTGTGATGATATTACAGCGGATAGCGAAGTCGTCATCTGCCATCTCATAGCCGATGCTGGCAGCCTCAAGGGGACCGCGTCCTTCATAAACCTTATTCAGATCATAACCCAGAATAGCGGTATTGGCTACTTCCGATCCTGGGGGGAATCCCTCTGGCACCGTGATCAGTCTGCCGCAGCGTCCTTCACGAGCCAACTGGTCCATCATGGGCTTATGGGCATATTGCAACAAGGTCTTCCCACCGAGTCGCTCGACGGGAAGATCTGCCATGCCATCACCAAGAATGATGATATGCTTCATAAGTTAAATGTTAGCGATTGACATGATGTTTGCGAAGACACCGGCTGCGGTGACGGCTGCACCGGCACCATAGCCCTGAATCAGCATCGGGTACTCCTTATAGCGCTCTGTGGTCAGCAGCACAATGTTGTTGGAGCCTTCCAATCCGTAGAAAGGATGTCCGTAGGGTACTTCCTTCAGTGCTACGCTGGTCTTGAAAGATGATGGATTCTGCTCGTCGGCTTCCATCGTAGCCACGAAGCGCCAACGCTTATTCTCTGCCTCGAGAACTTTACGACGGGCCTCGAAGTCTGCATCCAGATCTGGCAGTTTCTTCCAAAAATCATCGATGCTGCCCTCGAAATAACTGTCGGGCACAAAGAGATGCTTCTCAACATCGTCCTGTTCTACCTTATAACCTGCCTCACGTGTCAGGATGACCAGTTTACGGATCACATCCGTACCGCTGAGGTCAATACGTGGGTCAGGCTCAGAGTAACGCTGCTCCTTAGCACGACGAACCGTCTCAGAGAAGGGCACGTCGGCAGCAATCTCATTGAAGATAAAGTTCAGCGTACCAGAGAGGATGGCTTCGATCTTCAGGATCTTATCACCTGAGTTGCACAGGTCGTTGATGGTACCGATAATCGGCAGACCAGCACCTACGTTGGTCTCATAACGGAACCAGACGCCGCGGTCGCGAGCCGTCTGACGAAGTTTCAGGTAACTGTCATAGTCGCTTGAAGCGGCAATCTTATTGGCTGCAACCACTGATATGTTATGCTCTAAGAATGTCTGATAGAGTTGGGCAATCTGACGACTGGCGGTACAATCCACGAATACTGAGTTGAAGATGTTCATCTTTACAATCTCATCACGCATATGCTCTGTATTGGCAGGATAGCCAGCACGCAGGATCTTCTCGTATTCGTCGAGGTTGATGCCGTCGCGATCGAGTACAAAGTTATCTACATCCGAGATGCCTACCACATTCAACTTCAGTCGGCGTGACTGCATCAGGAATTGCTGCTGAGTGCGAATCTGTTCGAGCAACATACCACCCACCGTACCGATACCGCAGATAAAGAGGTTGAGCACCTTGTATTCTGACAGGAAGAACGAGTCGTGAAGTACGTTAAGTGACTTACGAAGGAACTTACCATCAACAACGAATGAGATATTCGTCTCTGAAGCACCCTGGGCACAGGCAATCACGGAGATACCTGAGCGACCGAGTGTACCAAACAGTTTACCAGCGATACCTGGTGTCTGCTTCATGTTCTCACCCACGATGGCAATGGTAGCCAGACCACTCTCTACCTGCATGGGGAACATGGCACCCGTCTCAATCTCTTTGGCAAACTCTGCATTCAGTACTTCTGCAGCAGCCTCGGCATCCTCATCACGTACACCGATAGAGGTAGAATTCTCTGATGAGGCCTGAGATACCATAAAGACAGAGATACCCTTGTTGGCCAATGTGGTGAAGATACGGCGGTTCACACCGATTACACCTACCATCGAAAGACCTGTCACTGTAATCAGTGAAGTTCCCTTGATGCTTGAGATACCCTTGATGGGCTTGTTGTCGTCTTCGATTTTTGCCTTAATCAGGGTTCCTGGGTGTTCTGGGTTGAAGGTGTTCTTCACCTTGATAGGTATATTCTTGACGCAGACGGGATAGATGGTCGGCGGATAAATCACCTTCGCACCGAAGTTACACAGTTCCATCGCCTCTACGTAAGAGAGTTCGTTAATGGTGTAGGCACTCTTGATCACCTTAGGATCGGCTGTCATGAAGCCATCCACATCGGTCCAAATCTCAAGTACCTCGGCATTGAGTACAGCAGCAATGATGGATGCAGTGTAGTCAGAACCACCACGACCCAGATTGGTCGTCTCATGGGTGTCACGGTCGCGAGCCACGAAACCTGGAACAACATAAATCTGATTGTTGTTCAGTTCCTTGAACGTCTCTTTCACCAGTTGGGTGGTCAGGTCAGCATCAATCACATGTTTGCCCTGTTTTTTCTCTGTGCGGATAAAGTCGCGTGAATTCATACGGACACCATTCTTTACCATGGCGGCAACGATGTGTGAACTCAGTCGCTCTCCATAAGAAACGATGGTGTCTTCCGTCTTCCTCGACAAGTCGTGAATCAGGTAAACACCATAGAAGATACTCTTCAACTGATCGAAGAGCTGATCTACATTATTAAATAAATCTACGCGCTTTTTGTCGTCAGTGATGATCGTGTCTATCATCTGGTGGTGGCGCTTTACCATCGCGTCGAATTCCTCACGATAGTGCTCATCACCCTGTTTGGCCATCTGCGACGTGGCAATCAGTTTGTCAGTGATGCCGTCGAGTGCGCTTACTACTACAATGACAGGTTGCGTCCGAGCCTCTGCCTCCACAATTTTTTTCAAGCTAAGAATGCTTTTTACGGAACCTACGGACGTTCCGCCGAATTTCATTACTTTCATATTTCTATGCAATTTATCTTGCCGCCGGTACCCCTTCACAATGGGGGACTTCTCCAACGGCGGTGCAAAGATAGTGCTTTTTTTTTATTCAGCCATCGTTTTTCTCAAAATTTCTTCGTACCTTTGCCAAAAATTGAGATATGACAGATGAATATCAGATACGTGTAGTGCCTGAAGTGGCAGCACAAGAAGATAGACTAAAAAGTTGGCTGGCAGATGAATACGGATTCGATGTGCGGACGATTCAGGGTGTGCGGATCCTGAAACGAAGCATCGATGCCCGCCAACGGCAGATCTATGTGAATCTGAAGGTGAGGGTGTATGTGAACGAACTCCCTCATGATGATGCATATGTCAGAACAGACTATCCGAATGTGGAAGGAAAACCTCAGGTGATTGTGGTGGGCGCAGGTCCCGGTGGTCTGTTTGCAGCCTTACGATTGATAGAACTTGGGTTAAGGCCTATCGTCTTGGAAAGAGGTAAGGATGTGCATGAACGCAAGAAAGATCTGGCTAATATCACTAAGACGCAGAAGGTAGATGCCGAGAGCAACTACTGTTTCGGTGAGGGTGGAGCTGGTGCATATTCAGACGGCAAACTCTATACCCGTAGTAAGAAACGCGGTAATACGGATAAGATTTTAAATGTCTTCTGTCAACACGGTGCCTCTACGGCTATCCTGGCAGATGCCCACCCGCATATCGGTACAGACAGGTTGCCTAAGGTGATTGAGGCGATGCGCCATACTATTATTAATAGTGGTGGTGAAGTGCATTTTCAGACCAAGATGACCCAATTGATTCTTGATGGTGATAAAGTTGTGGGTTGTATCGCTGACAAGGAGTACCGTGGTCCTGTGATTCTTGCCACAGGTCATTCTGCCAGAGATGTTTACAGATATCTGGCAGAGGCAAAGATAGAGATTGAGGCGAAAGGCATTGCTGTCGGTGTAAGATTAGAGCATCCGTCGCATCTGATTGATCAGATCCAATACCACTCAAAACAAGGTAGGGGAAAATATCTGCCTGCAGCAGAGTATTCTATGGTGACTCAGGTAGATGGACGCGGTGTCTATTCTTTCTGTATGTGTCCTGGCGGCTTTGTGATTCCTGCGGCTACGGATAAGGAACAGATCGTGGTGAATGGTATGAGTCCTGCCAGCCGAGGTACGGCTTGGAGTAACTCAGGTATGGTGGTAGAGGTGCGTCCGGAAGATATCGAGGGCGATGACTCTCTGGCGATGATGAGGTTCCAGGAGGAACTGGAGCGGTTGTGTTGGCAGCAGGGAAACATGAAACAGACGGCACCTGCCCAACGGATGGCAGATTTCGTGAATGGTAAACTCAGTTATGATCTGCCCAAATCATCCTATGCGCCAGGATTGGTATCCAGTCCTTTGCATTTCTGGATGCCAAAGATGATCTCCAAGCGTCTGCAGGAAGGCTTTAAGGTGTTTGGACGTCAGGCACATGGTTTCCTGACAAATGAGGCCGAACTGATTGCTGTCGAGACTCGTACTAGTAGTCCTGTGAGAATTGTCAGAGATCGTGAAACATTGCAACATATACGTGTTCAGGGATTGTTCCCATGCGGTGAAGGGGCTGGTTATGCTGGTGGTATCGTTTCGGCAGGTGTTGATGGCGAACGGTGCGCCGAAGCCGCTGCTAATTATATTTTTAGCAACGGACAAAAGGACTAACAGGACTGATTCGAAATGAATAGATCCCAAAAGTCCTAAAGTCCTGTAGTCCGTTGCAAAAAAAAGTAGCAAAAAATTTGGAACTTCCAAATCTTTTTCGTATCTTTGTGGCATCAATGTTTAACTAATAGAAAGGGAGCACTATGAATAGAGAAGAACAATTCGTGATAACCATCAGCCGCCAGTTTGGTACGGGCGGACATGAGATTGGAGCTGAGTTGGCACGTCGCCTCAATGTCAAACTGCTCGATAAGCAAATCCTGAATGAAGTGGCCAAGCGCATTCCTGTCGTAGAGGATGCCATGGAGCGCATCGCCGCCCGCAATCCCTTGTGGCGCGATGATTTCACCAACTTCTATCGTACCTATATGAATAAGGCAGAGTATGATGGTCAGGAGCATGATGAAACCTCGCGTGCGCTGTTTGAGGCCCAGGCCATCGCTATCCGGAAGATAGCAGAACAGGAGTCGTGTGTGCTGGTAGGTCGTTGTGGTTTCCATATCTTTGAAGATCATCCCAATGCCTTGAAAATATTTATCCATTCTTCGGAAGACTGTCGTAAACGTAGAATCGCTGCAAAGTATGGGCTTGCCTTGAATGATGCGGCTGCCATGGTGGTGGACAACGATTATAGTCGAGAGCTTTATACTAAGACTTTCACGGGAAAGGACTGGACAGATGCCCGTAACTATGACATCTCTCTCGACGTCCGTCAATTCGGCATAAATGGGGCTGTAGATTTCTTAATGAACTGTATTGAGTAGTTTTCTCAAGAAAAATTTGTGTATATACCGATTTTTTAGTACCTTTGCACGCTGAAATTTCACAAGTTAGTAATTACTAAAAAATCGGTATAATGAATATTTCCTACAAATGGTTGAAGGAATACGTTGATTTCGACCTGACGGCTCAGCAGGTGTGTGACGCACTGACATCGACAGGTCTGGAGGTTGACGCATTGGAAGAAGTACAAAGTATTAAGGGTGGTCTGAAAGGACTCTATGTGGGTAAAGTCCTTACCTGTGAGCCTCATCCCAATAGTGATCACCTGCATGTAACAACAGTTGACTTAGGCAAGGGCGAACCTTCACAGATTGTGTGTGGTGCGCCTAATGTAGCTGCAGGTCAGAAGGTGATTGTGGCTGATCTGGGTTGCGTGCTTTACGATGGCGACCAGGAGTTTGTCATCAAGAAGTCTAAACTCCGTGGTGTAGAGTCGAACGGTATGATCTGTGCAGAGGATGAGATCGGCGTTGGCAATGACCATTCTGGTATTATCGTACTGCCTGAGGATGCAGTGGTTGGTACACCCGCTGCAGAGTATTATCATCTGGAGAGTGATTGGCTCATCGAGGTTGACATCACGGCAAATCGTGCTGATGGTCTGAGTCACTGGGGCGTAGCACGTGATCTGTATGCCTGGCTGTTGAGCAACGGCCATGAGACAAAGATGCATCGTCCTGACTGCTCGAAGTTTAAGGTTGATAATCACAACCTGCCCGTTGAGGTGGTGATTGAGAACCAGGAGGCCTGCAAACGCTATGCCTGTGTCAGCATCACAGATTGTGAAGTGAAGGAGTCACCTGACTGGTTGAAGAATAAGCTGACAACAATCGGTCTGCGTCCGATCAACAATATCGTGGATATCACCAATTATATCATGATGGCCTATGGTCAGCCTCTGCATTGCTTCGATGCAGACATGGTGAAGGGTCATAAAATTGTGGTGAAGACGATGCCTGATGGCACACCTTTCCAGACACTCGATGGTGTGGAGCATAAACTCTCTGATCGCGACCTGGCTATCTGCAATGCCGAGGATCCTATGTGTATTGCCGGCGTGTTTGGCGGAAAGGGTAGTGGTACCTACGAGACCACGAAGAATGTGGTGCTTGAGAGTGCCTACTTCCATCCTACATGGATTCGTAAGAGTGCCCGCCGTCATGGTCTGAGCACAGATGCCAGCTTCCGTTTTGAGCGTGGTATTGATCCCAATGGTACAATCTACGCACTTCAGCAGGCAGCTATTCTCTGTCAGGAACTGGCTGGTGGTAAGGTGTCGATGGATATCGTCGATGTCTATCCTGAACCTATTAAGAACGCAGTTGTTGAACTCAGTTTTGAGTATGTGAACAATCTGGTTGGCAAGTTCCTCTCTCCTGGTGTCATCAAGTATCTTTGTCGTGCGCTCGACATGGAAGTCAAGTTCGAGAATGTACAGGGTCTTACTCTTGAGATTCCTGCTTATCGTGTAGATGTGACTCGTCCTTGCGATGTGGTAGAGGATATCCTGCGTATCTACGGATATAATAATGTGGAGATTCCTACGCAGCTGAAGAGTTCACTTGTGATCAAGGGCGATGAAGATCGAAAACACAAACTGGCTAATCTGGTAAGTGAGCAGTTGGTAGGTGAGGGCTTCAATGAGATATTGAATAACTCTTTGACAAAGTCGTCGTACTACGGTGACAAGCAGGATACGCTGGTACATATTATGAATCCACTCTCCAGCGATCTGAACGTGATGCGTCAGACCTTGCTGTTTGGTGGTCTTGAAAGTATTCAGCACAATGTGAACCGCAAGCGCCAGAACCTGCGTTTCTTCGAGTTCGGAAATGTCTATACTTTCGATCCGGAGAAGAAGAATGATGACGATCCGATGCAGGCTTATAAGGAACAGAATCATGCCGCACTCTGGGTGACAGGTAAACGTGTGGAAGGCTCTTGGGCTCACAAGAATGAAGATTCCACCTTCTATGAGCTGAGTGCCTATGTGGAGAATATCCTCCGTCGTATCGGTGTGAAACCTGGTATGATTGTTCGCAAAAAGTCAGAGAACGATATCTTCTCCAGTGGCCTTACCATCGAGAACCGTGGTGGTAAGAAACTCGTGGAGATGGGTATCATCACGAAGAAGTTGCAGAAGCAGTTCGGTCTTGACAATCCTGTGTATTATGCTGAGATGAACTGGACGGCGCTGATGAAGGTGATCAAAAAGAATGAGGTACTTTATACAGAGATCTCTAAGTTCCCTGCTGTGAGTCGTGACTTGGCACTGCTGGTTGACAATAGTGTGGAGTTTGCACAGATTGAGCAGATTGCCCGTCAGACCGAGAAGAAGTTCCTGAAGAAGGTTGAGCTATTTGATGTCTATGAGGGTGACAAGCTTCCTGCTGGTAAGAAGTCGTACGCTGTGAACTTCATCCTTCAGGATGAGGAGAAGACGATGGGTGACAAGCAGATCGATGCCATCATGCAGAAACTCATCACCAACATCAAGAAGCAGCTGAATGCAGAACTGCGCTAAAGGTAAAAAAGTAAAAAGGTAAAACAATAAAAAAGAAATCCAATGGGAAGAGCATTTGAATATCGTAAAGCTACGAAGCTGAAGCGATGGGGCCACATGGCCAAGACATTTACAAAGATTGGTAAGCAGATCGCTATTGCTGTGAAGGCTGGCGGTCCAGAGCCGGAGAACAACCCTGCACTGCGTGCTATCATTGCCAACGCTAAGCGTGAGAACATGCCGAAGGATAACATCGAGCGTGCCATTAAGAATGCAATGGGTAAGGATCAGAGTGACTACAAAGAGGTAACTTATGAGGGATATGGCCCTCACGGAATTGCCATCTTCGTGGAGACACTGACTGACAACACCACCCGTACGGTAGGTGACGTCCGTTCAGTATTCAACAAGTTCAATGGTAACCTGGGTACACAGGGTTCACTTTCGTTCCTGTTCGACCACAAGGCTGTATTCACATTCAAGAAGAAGGATGGTCTGGATATGGACGAGATGATTCTCGATCTTATTGACTATGGAGTGGAGGATGAGTATGATGAGGATGAGGAAGAGAACAGCATCACCATCTATGCCGATCCTACAAGCTTTGGCGCTATCCAGAAGCATCTTGAAGAGAACGGTTTCGAGGTGACGGGTGCTGAGTTTACTCGTATCCCCAACGACCTGAAAGATGTTACGCCAGAGCAGCGTGAGTCTATCGATAAGATGGTTGAAAAGTTGGAAGACTTCGACGACGTTCAGACGGTTTATACAAACATGAAACCTGAGTAAAGAGCTTAATCCCCGCCATCCGGCGGGGATTAATAGTCTTTATCAGTGAAAATCACTTCAAGCCTGATCTTCTTCGGATCCTTTTCCGAACGATAGGTATAGGCAAAACGAAACTTGTTCTCTTTATAGACACGCAGGTTGGTGGAGTTCTTCAGCTCTTCTTTCAGAGCGCCTCTGGCATCTACCTTTTCCATGATACCGTCCTGATCAGCAAAGTCTGTCAGTGTGTAATAATAATGTAAGGTGTGCGTATCGCGCTCGAAGGCCATACTGTCAAGAATGATGTTCTTGTCCATTCTCATGGGACAGTTTTTCTCGGTGTATTCTTTTGCCTCGCGGGCACAGCGGTCTTCCAAAGACTCTCGACATCCCACCAAAAGGGTGCAAATTGCAGCTAATATCCAAAACTTTTTCATAATGAATGCTATTTTTGGGTGCAAAGATACAAAAAAAAGCAAAAATATCTCTTTTCCGATAAAAAAATTGTATCTTTGCAACTTAAAAGTACTTGTATAAACTGATGGACCATATAAGAAACTTCTGTATCATCGCACATATAGACCATGGTAAGTCAACCTTGGCAGATCGTTTATTGGAATTCACTAAAACCATTCAAGTGACCGAAGGTCAGATGCTGGATGATATGGAGTTAGAGCGTGAACGTGGTATTACCATTAAGAGTCATGCGATCCAGATGGAATATACGTATCAAGACGAAAAGTATATCCTGAACCTGATTGATACACCAGGACATGTGGATTTCTCTTATGAGGTGTCCCGTTCTATTGCTGCCTGTGAGGGTGCATTGTTGGTAGTGGATGCCACACAGGGTGTTCAGGCTCAGACCATCTCCAATCTGTATATGGCTATCGATCATGATCTGGAGATTATTCCTGTCATCAATAAGATAGATATGCCTTCTGCTATGCCTGATGAGGTGGAAGATGAGATTATCGACCTGATTGGTTGTGATCGTTCTGACATCATCCGTGCGTCAGGAAAGACGGGCGAAGGTGTTGAGGATATTCTGAATGCCGTTGTGGAGCGTATTCCTCATCCGGAGGGTGACGAGAAAGCACCATTACAGGCTTTGATCTTCGATTCTGTCTTTAATTCCTTCCGTGGTATCATCGCTTACTTTAAGATAGTGAATGGTACCATTCATGCAGGCGATCACGTGAAGTTCTTCAATACGGGGATGGAATATGATGCCGATGAGATTGGTGTGCTGAAGATGGATATGATTCCACGCAAGGAACTGCGCACTGGCGATGTGGGCTATATCATCAGTGGTATCAAGAACTCCAAGGAAGTGAAGGTGGGTGATACCATCACTCAGGTCGCCAATCCTTGTAGTTCAGCCATTGAGGGTTTCCAGGAAGTGAAACCGATGGTGTTTGCTGGTGTCTATCCCATCGATCCTACGGATTACGAGAATCTGCGTGCCTCTTTGGAGAAGTTGCAGTTGAATGATGCCTCGCTGACATTCACACCAGAGAGCTCTGTGGCTTTGGGCTTCGGCTTCCGCTGTGGATTCCTCGGCCTGCTTCACATGGAGATTGTGCAGGAACGTCTCGATCGTGAGTTTGATATGGATGTCATCACTACAGTGCCTAACGTGTCCTATATGTGCTACACCAAACAGGGTGAGGTGAAGGAGGTGCATAATCCATCTGGACTGCCTGATCTGACGATGATTGAACATATTGAGGAACCTTATATCCGTGCGTCTATCATTACGGCAGCCGACTATATCGGTCCTATTATGACGCTATGTCTCGATAAGCGTGGTGAACTGATTGATCAGCAGTATGTGTCAGGTAATCGAGTAGAACTCCATTTCCATCTGCCATTGGGTGAGATCGTGATCGACTTCTACGACAAACTGAAGTCCATCTCAAAGGGTTATGCCTCGTTCGATTACCATATCGATGGTTTCCGACCCTCAAAACTGGCGAAGTTGGATATCCTGTTGAACGGTGAGCCTGTGGATGCCCTTTCTACACTGACCCATCAGGACAATGCCGTTACTTTTGGCCGACGGATGTGTGAGAAGCTGAAAGAGCTGATCCCCCGTCAGCAGTTCGATATCGCCATTCAGGCAGCTATCGGTGCCAAGATTATCGCCCGTGAGACGGTGAAACAGGTACGTAAGGATGTGACTGCCAAGTGTTATGGCGGTGATGTGAGTCGTAAGCGTAAGTTGCTTGAGAAACAGAAGCGCGGAAAGAAACGTATGAAGCAGATCGGCAATGTGGAAGTGCCTCAGAAAGCTTTCCTTGCTGTGTTGAAACTTGATTAAGAAATCAATAACATATTAAAAAACTAAAGGTCCCAAATTTGGAATTATGCCGAACATTAGCATTACTACTAGAGACGTGGCACGTGAATTAGCCCGGCGTTACAGCACAATGACACACGAGGAGCTCGATATGCTTGAGAGCATCCTGGTGCCCATGAAGTTTGCGAAGAATGAGTTTATTCTTCGTGAAGGTGAGATCTGTACCAATATTTACTGGATCGTAAAAGGTCTGGTGCGTCAGTTCTATTTTAAGAATGACAAGGAACTGACGGAGTATATGGCTACCGAGAACAGTATTGTGATGTGTATTGAGAGCCTCTTCCGTGAGCAGCCCACGAAATTGCAGATCAAGGCTTTAGAGCCCACCATTCTCATTGCCTTGCCAAAGGCTGAACTTGAGGCTGTGGCCATGAAGAGTGTGAACATCCAGATCCTCTATCGTAAGATCCTTGAGGAGTCGCTGATCCTGAGTCAGCATCATGCCGATATGCTTCGCTTTGAGAGTGCCCAGGATCGTTATCAGAAACTTGTGAAGAATCAGCCTCAGTTGGTGCTTCGTGCGCCGTTGGTGTATATCGCCAGTTATCTGCAGATGACACCAGAGACGCTTTCTCGTGTCCGCACCGCTACGCTGTTGGAAGGTTAGTGACGCTCCAGAAACAGGGCGTGATCAATGCAAAGAGGCAATTCCTCCTGGTAGTGAGTCACGTAGATCAGCGTCACGGCTGGATTCTTGCAGTATTCATCCACCAGGTCTTTTACCATTTTCCTATTCAGATCATCCAGACCATGCAAGGGCTCGTCGAGAATCAACAGATCAGGTTCTTTGACGAATGCCCTTGCCAATAAGACGAGTCGCTGTTCGCCACTCGACATCTCCATGAATTTCCTGTCAGCAAGATCACCAACGCCAAAGGTGGTCAGCCACTTACGGCATTGTTCCTTCTCGGCTTCAGTAGGACGTACATAGAGACCCACAGAGTCTTTCAGTCCGCTGGCAACAATCTGAAGGGCTGGGATATTCTGTTTGTAACTGCGATGCATCTCTGGCGACACATAGCCGATATGTCGCTTGATATCCCAGATGCTCTCACCAGAACCGCGCTTATGTCCGAAGAGTGAGATATCACAGGCATAACTTTGGGGATTATCGGCACAGACCAACGAGAGTAGGGTAGATTTACCAGAACCGTTCTGTCCTGACAGCGACCAGTGCTCACCCTGATGTACCGTCCAGTCCAAATCCTTTAGGATCGTCCGCTCACCATATCGGATACTCACCTTGTTGAATCGGATGATTGAGCCCCCTAACTTAGGGGGTTGGGGGTCTGAAGAGTCAAATATTCTATTGTTCAGCCCCCTGTCGCCCCCTAACTTAGGGGGCTTGTTCTCCACCTTCGGCAAGACTTTCATCTCCTTCACCTCCACGATATGCGTAATGAAGTCAGGAATTTCGTCAGTCTTTGCCAGCACGAGGATAATCTGCAGTCCCTGTTCCTTGGCTAACATCGTCATCAGTGCCTTCAACTGATCCCTGGTATCTGCATCGAGTCCGATAAAGGGATTCTCCATGATCAGCACCTTCGGATTGGTGAAGAGCGATGAGGCCAACTTGTATTTCCTCAGCTCACCACTCGACAAGAGGATGATATACTTATCAAGCAAGGGTTCCAGATGGAACAGTTCATAGATATGCTGTTGCAGGGCGCGACGCTCTGGTGTGTCCTCGCCAGCCAGTTTGTAAGCCTCCTCGAGTTTGCTGCCAACGGTGGGTGTCTCCTCGTCGATCTCCATCTGGTTCCAGCGCTGCTGCAGGAAGTATGTCTTATCATTATCCCCTCCGTAGGTGTCTCGGAAGGTAATGTGTTTCAGGTTGTTATATGGCTCGTTGAAACCATACTTTACCATATCAGGAAAGGCAGGGTGGCGACCTGTCAGGATATCCACAAACATCGATTTGCCTGAACCGTTACGGCCTATGATGGCGATATGCTCACCTTCCTCTAAAGTGAAGTTCACAGGCTCTGCCATACTCCACTCAGGTTTCCTCGCGCGCGCGTTTCTTATCTCAATTGTCTTCATTCTTAAAGTCCTTAAGTCCTTAAGTCCGTTGCTAAAATTATTTTTTCACTTTTCCTGGATTCTTGCTGACGAAGTCCTTCCAACCACGATACTTTACCTCACTCTCAGGTCGTCCCATCTGCAGGTAGTGACAATAGGCTGCTGCCAGTGCATCCGTTGCATCCATAAATTTTCCCATCTCCTCATTGGGAATCTTCAACAGCCGTTGCAGCATACCAGCCACCTGTTCCTTTGAAGCAGAACCAGTGCCCGTCAATGCCATCTTGATTTTCATCGGTGCATACTCATGGATGGGTACACCGTGATGGATCGCTGCAGCAATGGCAGTACCCTGAGCCCGACCTAACTTCAACATCGACTGCACGTTCTTACCGAAGAAAGGTGCTTCGATAGCCATCTCGTCAGGCAGATAACCATCAATGATCCCAGTCACGCGTTCAAAGATATGGCCTAGTTTCATATAGGCATCAGGAAACTTACGCAGGTCGATCACACCCATCGTGATCATCTGCGCCTTTCCATCCACCACCTTCAGCAGCCCGTAGCCCATCAGGTTCGTTCCCGGGTCAATACCTAATATGATTTTCTCCATATCGGTTACAAAGGTACACATTTTATTCCGTAAAAGGAACGTAAATGGGAACTTTTTTAGACAAATAATCTCCCTATCTGGAACACGGCGGCGGAGGCTATCCAGGCGACGGCTGTGGTATAGACGGCTGCGAAGATGGCCCAACGCCAGGAGCCTGTCTCGTTCTTGATGGCGGCAATGGTGGCGATACAGGGGAAGTAGAGCAATATAAATATAAGGTACGCGTAGGCAGCCAGTGGGGTGATGCCTTCCTGTAGCATCATCTGGCGCAGATGCGTGTATTTCTCTGTATCATCGCTGAATGTATCGTCATCGCCAAAGGAGTCGTCGCCGCTATAGAGCACGCCGATGGTAGAGGCCACAATCTCCTTGGCACCAACACCTGCAATCAGACTCACGTCGAGTTTCCAGTTGAAGCCCTGTGGTGTGAAGATAGGTTCGATGGTCTTACCCATGCGTCCTATATAGCTCTGTTCCTGCTGTTGCGGCACGTCGAGTGAGTCGTTGTGTGGATAATAGCCCAATGCCCAGACGATGATGGAGGCCACGAGGATGATGCCACCCATCTTCTTCAGGTATTCCTTGCCTTTCTCCCATGTGTGACGCCAGATGGCCTTGGGTGTCGGCCAGCGATAGGGTGGCAGTTCCATCACAAACGGTGTGTCTTCGCCCTTGATGACTAAGGATGAGAAGATCTTACTGACGATGATAGACATGGCGATACCAACGGCGTAGAGCGACAGCAGCACCCAAGAACGGTATTGCAGCGAGAAGAAGGTGCCGGCTATCATTATATAAATAGGTAGGCGAGCCGAACAACTCATAAAGGGCAGGATCATCATGGTGATGATACGTGAACGACGGCTCTCGATCGTACGAGTTGCCATCACAGCAGGCACGTTACAGCCGAAGCCCATAATCAGAGGGATGAACGACTTGCCATGCAGTCCCATCTTGTGCATCAGCTTATCCATGATGAAAGCGGCACGAGCCATATAACCCGAGTCTTCCATCAGCGAGATGAAGAAGTAGAGGATGAGAATCTGGGGCAGGAAGACAATCACACTACCTACACCTCCGATGACACCATCGACAAGCATCGCCTTCAGCGGACCATCGGGCATTGTTTCCGTGAGTTTGTCTCCCAACCAAGCCACGCCTTCCTCAATCCAGTCCATCGGATACTGGCCTAAGGTGAAAGTGGTCTCAAACATGATGTAGAGCAACAGGAAGAAGATGGGGAAGCCTAAGTATTTATGCGAGAGCAACCAGTCAATCCTGTGGGTTGTCTTATAGGTGTCTTCTTTTGTTCCAGTCTTAAACTCCGCTTCCTTCAGGGCACCATGGATAAAACCGTACTTGGCATCCATGATGGCGGTCTCAGAGTCATTGCCTGTCTCTTCCTTGACACGTGCGGAGGCTTTATCGCGCTCATTCGTCAGTGTCTGGAAGTCCTTCATACGCTGTTCTCCCTGCATGTGCTTACCTAAGTAGTCGAGTACCTGACTGTCGTGCTCTAAGAGTTTCAGCGACAGGTATCGGGTGGAGTAATGCTGGGTGATATGCTCATCGGCTTTCAGGAATTTCTGGATACGACTGATACCATCTTCTATCTCATGTCCGTAGTTGATATGCAGGTGACGTGAGAACTTGCTGGCACCCTCATAGACCTGAATCACTGCCTTGAAAAGTTCTTTGACTCCTGTCCCGTTCTTAAACGAGGTAGGAATCATGGGAATACCAAACAGGGTACTGAGTGTATCGATGTTGACGTGATCTCCACGACGCTCAAACTCATCATACATGTTCAGGGCACACACCATACGGATATTCATATCCACCAACTGGGTTGTCAGATAGAGATTTCGCTCCAGATTTGAGGCGTCTATCACATTGATGACGACATCAGGCATCTTTTCTGTCAGATGTTCACGCACATAAAGTTCCTCAGGCGAATAGCAGGAGAGGGAATAAGTGCCAGGCAGGTCTGTCAGGTTGAACTCATAACCGAACATGGAGGCGTGTGCCTCTGTGGCATCGACGGTCACACCAGAGTAGTTACCCACATGTCCATGGGCACCGGAGGCAAAATTAAAGAGTGAGGTCTTGCCGCAGTTTGGATTACCAACCAATGCCACGTTGATCGTACGACTTTCCTTCATCGCTTCATGATGGATGTAGTCGTCTTCATGGCGCTTATCGTCAGGGTTGATGTTGAAGGTTGTTTCCTCTAGAGGCGTATCGGCCGACACCACCTCGATATTATCTGCTTCCTGATGGCGCAGTGACACTTCATAGCCCATCAGTTTGTATTTCACGGGATCCTGCAATGGCGCGTTGAGCAATACCTCAACCTCTGTTCCTTTGATGAATCCCATTTCGATGATACGTTTACGGAATCCACCATGTCCCTGTACCTTTACGATAACTCCTTTCTCACCAGTCTTAAGTTCTGACAGTTTCATTTGCTAATCATTTATTTCGAAGGCAAAGGTATATAAAATAATTTGCAACGCGGTTGCATTAAGCGGCATAGACCCTTAAAATACCTACTTTTGGGGATAGGTTACTCTACATCCTGATCGAAGTAGTTCTCCAATTCAGCTCTTGCACTGCCGTTTTCGTTAGACATGTCTTTGATGATATGACCTTTTTCCAGCAAGGTGATACGTGTGGAGATGTCAACGGTGTGCTGCAGGTTATGACTGGAAATGAGTATTGTAGCCCTCGTCTCGCGATTGTATTCCGTGAGTTCATGCTTCAGGATGTTCTGCGACGAGGGATCGAGGAAGTTGAAGGGCTCGTCGAGGATCACCAGCTTCGGACGATTGAAGAGGGCAGACATGATACCTACCTTCTGCTTGTTACCTGCTGAGAGGTTACGGATGAGTTTCTTCTGACCGAAGATCTCGCCACCAGCCAATTTCTCAAAGTCCTTGAGGCGTTCATCGACTGCCTCCTGTGTCATGTTGGTAATTTTGCCGATGAAGGCAAAGTATTCCTCTGGTATGAGGAAGTCGATGAGGAACCCCTCGTCGATGTAAGCACCCGTTGAGGCTTTCCAGTCTTCTGATTCTGCAGGGTTCACACCATCGAGTGCCACCTCGCCCGCATCTGGCTTTAACAGATCGAGCATCATGCGGAAGAGGGTAGTCTTACCAGCACCGTTATTACCTACTAAACCAAGGATATCCCCATCGTTGATGGTCAACGAGGGGATATCACATGCAATGGTCTCACCAAATGATTTCTTAAGATCAGCTATGGTAATCATACTATTCCTTTTCCGTGACAGTTTTTGAATTTCTTTCCGCTTCCACAAGGACAGGGATCATTACGGCCAGGTAACTTGTCCTTAGTGATTGGTGTGCGAGGCTGCTGGGCACGGGTGTCGTGCTGAGCTGCTGCCTGCTGGTTCTTATCTACCAGCTGCTCTTCACCAATCTGCTGCTTGCTCTCTGTATATTGCTGACGCTGGGTGCGCTGCTCAGGAGCTGCCTCCTGTACCTGCTGCTGCATCTCTGGAATCTGGGCACGAGTAAGGATCGAACAGATGCGGTTATACATCTCGTTAATCATATCATCCCACACCTTGGCACTTTCCAGTTTGAAGATCAGTAACGGGTCTTTCTGCTCGTAACTGGCATTCTGTACAGAGTGCTTCAGTTCATCGAGCTGGCGGAGATTCTCCTTCCAAGAGTCATCGATGATGTGAAGCAGGATGCTCTTCTCGAACTCTTTCACGACAGACTTTGAATCTGTCTCGTAGGCCTCTTTCAGGTTACAGGGAATATTGAACATACGGCGTCCATCAGTGAGAGGCACCATGATGCGCTCATACATCTGGCCCTGATTCTCATAGACCTGCTTGATAATCGGATTGGCAACCGTCTGGATACGTTCCGTACGACGGTTGAAGTTGCCGATGGCTGCCTGGAAAGCATTCTCAGTCAATACCTCACGTGGCTGGTTGATATACTCCTCACTGGTGAAAGGCACCTCCATAGCGAGGATATGCAGGAACTCTTCCTTACAGCCCTGATAGTCGCCTGAGTTTTCGATGATATTCACTACACGATCCCAGATGATATTAGCGATATCCATACCGATACGCTCACCCATCAGGGCGTGACGACGCTTCTCGTAGATCACAGTACGCTGCTTGTTCATCACATCATCGTACTCAATCAGACGCTTACGGATACCGAAATTGTTCTCCTCAACCTTCTTCTGGGCGCGCTCAATACTTTTCGAGATCATCGGACTCTCAATCATCTCGCCCTCCTTGAAGCCCAGACGGTCCATCACTGAAGCAATACGCTCAGAAGCAAACAGACGCATCAGCTTGTCTTCGAGAGATACGTAGAAGACAGAAGAACCTGGGTCTCCCTGACGTCCGGCACGACCACGCAACTGACGATCGACGCGACGGCTCTCGTGACGCTCTGTACCGATAATGGCCAGACCACCTGCAGCCTTTACCTCAGGAGACAGTTTAATATCGGTACCACGACCTGCCATGTTGGTAGCGATGGTGACAGCACCTAATCCGTTGGTTGACTGACCTGCAAGGGCTACGATATCTGCCTCCTTCTGGTGAAGTTTGGCATTCAGCACCTGATGAGGGATTTTACGCATTGAGAGCATCTTCGACAGCAACTCAGAGATTTCTACAGAGGTGGTACCTACCAGCGTAGGACGACCGCTCTCGCGCATCTTCACAATCTCATCAATTACAGCGTTATATTTCTCACGAGCCGTCTTATAGACACGGTCATCCTGATCATTGCGGATCACAGGACGATTGGTAGGAATCTCTACCACATCAAGTTTGTAGATATCCCAGAACTCACCAGCCTCTGTGATGGCAGTACCTGTCATACCTGCCAACTTGTGATACATACGGAAGTAGTTCTGCAGGGTGATGGTGGCAAAAGTTTGAGTAGCTGCTTCAACTTTCACGTGCTCCTTAGCCTCTACAGCCTGATGCAGACCATCGCTCCAACGACGCCCCTCCATGATACGGCCTGTCTGCTCATCCACAATCTTCACTTCACCATTGATCACCACATATTCGTCATCCTTATTAAACATGCAGTAAGCCTTCAGCAACTGCTGCAGGGTATGTACACGCTCACTCTGGATGGCATAGTGGTTCAGCAATTCATCTTTCTTGTCGAGGCGTGCCTCGTCTGACAGCCCTGTCTCTGCCTCAAGGGCTGAAAGTTCAGAAGTGATATCTGGCAAGACGAATAGCTCGGCGTCGTTCACCATCTTAGCCAACCAGGCCGTACCCTTATCTGTCAGGTCGCATGAATTGAGTTTCTCATCTACCACAAAGTAGAGGGGCTCCACACATTCTGGCATACGACGGTTGTTGTTCTCCATATAAATCTCCTCAGTCTTCAGCATGCCAGCCTTGATACCTTCTTCAGAGAGGTATTTGATGAGAGGCTTGTTCTTTGGCAGTGCCTTATGAGAACGGTATAGCGAAAGGAAGCCTGCATCGAGTTTCTCTTGTCCTTCCTTCTTATTGCCTGCATCAATCAGTTTGTTACCTTCACTAATCAGGTTCTTTGCCTCTGCCAGATACTGAGTGGCCAACTGACGCTGAACACCCACAAGGCGCTCCACTAAAGGCTGGTACTCTTCATACATCTGATCATCGCCCTTAGGCACAGGACCAGAGATAATCAATGGTGTACGGGCATCATCGATCAACACGGAGTCAACCTCATCGACGATGGCGTAGTTATGAGAACGCTGTACGAGGTCGGCAGGTGATACTGCCATGTTATCACGCAGATAGTCGAAACCAAATTCGTTGTTGGTTCCGAAGGTGATGTCTGCCTGATATGCCTTACGACGGGCCTCAGAGTTGGGCTGGTGCTTGTCGATACAATCTACAGAGAGACCATGGAACATATAAAGCGGCCCCATCCATTCAGAGTCACGCTTTGCCAGATAATCGTTCACTGTAACGACGTGAACACCATTACCTGTCAGTGCGTTCAGGAAAACAGGGAGGGTTGCCACGAGGGTCTTACCTTCACCTGTCGCCATCTCGGCACTCTTACCCTGATGGAGTACGGTACCACCAAAGAGCTGCACATCATAGTGGATCA
>JAEEGK010003067.1_pt1 | contig 41804 bp, 35 predicted proteins | sample 8958771 | NCBI WGS metagenome assembly JAEEGK01 (sample SAMN16246547, study PRJNA631951) | gut metagenome | biome: gut microbiome; feature: rumen; material: SC-attached | host: Bos | place: Iran: Karaj | collected 2018-10
TTCTTTCTTGTTTCGTGAGATAAATAAAACAATACTCATATAATTTAAGGACGATGTACACATCGTCCTTATTTACATGAAATCATGTTTGCTATATTCTCCAAATAATATTGGTCGGTATGGTCAAAAAAGTTAAGGGGTTGTTGAAATAGTCCATAATACCAATTCTTTATATAATGTTAAAAAAACTTAATACAAATTTGGATTTGTATTCCAAATTTGTATAATTTTGCAGTGTAAAATTATACAAAAAATGGTATACATCAAACGGACAATAGAACAATATCTTCGGCAATTGTCGCAGCACTTTCCTGTACTTGTAGTAACAGGGGCAAGACAAATAGGAAAAACAACCTTAATAAAACAAACATTTGGTCATGTGCCAAATATACAATATGTGACATTGGATTATCCCATGTTACGAAATTTGGCCAAAACCGATCCTGAACTGTTTTTACAACAATATCCTGCTCCTATAATCATTGATGAAATTCAATATGCTCCGGAATTACTTCCATATATTAAAATTCAGGTAGATGAAAACCGAAAAAACGGGCAGTATTTTTTAACGGGATCGCAAATGTTTCATTTAATGAAAAATGTAAGTGAATCATTAGCAGGCAGAGTCGGCATTGCTCCACTTTATGGTTTGAGTCGGAGCGAAATAGCAGGCGAGGAAAGAGAGTTGTTAACAATGAATCAAAACATTGAATATCAGTCTTCAGAAACAATAACAAGCATTTTTGATAAAATTTATCGTGGTAGTATGCCACAAATGATTGTTGATAAAAATCTTTCTCCTGAAAATTATTATGGAGCATACGTTCAGACCTATATGGAGAGAGATATTCATGATTTGCTTGAGATTAAAAAAGAAAGTGCTTTTCTGAAATTTATCTCATGTGTAGCCGCACGAACTGGACAGGAACTAAACATCAGCGATATGGCAAGCGATACAAATATTGACAACAAAACCGCAGAACGTTGGTTATCGCTTTTGGTTACTTCGGGATTGGTGTTTCTTCTTAATCCTTATTCGGGCAATACAATAAAAAGAATTGTCAAACGTCCGAAACTCTATTTTATGGATACAGGACTTGCCTGTTATTTAAGTTTGTGGAATAATCCGAGAGCCATGGAAAATTCTGCCATGGCAGGAGCCTTTTTTGAAACCTATGTCATTTCAGAACTTATAAAGCAATATTGTAACAAAGGCATAGATGTAAGAAGTAGATTTTCGTATTATAGGGACAACAATGGTCGCGAAATAGATTTAATAATTATAGAAAATGGCATACTTCATCCTATTGAAATAAAAAAAAGTAGCAATCCTACAAAAGAGGCTTTAAAAAATTTTAAAATACTTTCTTCCTTGAATGCAAATATAGGAGAAGGTTTTGTCATAAGTCTTTCGTCGTTTACTTATCCTTTGGATGAAAAAAACAAAGTTGTTCCAATTGGAGTATTATAATTCCCTCAATTCAACAAATAAATGCAAATTATCACGAACAGAAATGGGGTCCTTATCAAGCAATGGAAAGTAAGGACGATGTGTACATCGTCCTTATTTACATGAAATCATGTTTGCTATCTTTTCCAAATAGTATTGGTCGGTATGGTCAAAAAAGTTGAAGTGTTCGCTGTCAATATCCAAAACGGCTGTTACTGCTTGGTTTTTGAAAATAGGGACCACAATTTCGCTTTTAGACAAAGAGCTGCAGGCAATATGTCCGGCAAATTGTTCTACATCGGGTACAATGAGTGTTTTTTGTTGTTGCCAGGCAGTACCGCACACGCCACGCCCGAATTGTATGCGAGTGCAAGCCGCAGGACCTTGGAAAGGACCTAATACCAGTTCTTGACCTATTACACGATAGAAACCTGTCCACCAAAAGTGCATGCGTTCGTGCAGCAATGCAGCTAAATTGGCCATGAGAGCGATACTATCGCTTTCGTCCTCCGCCAATGCTTTTGCCTGCAATAGCAATTCTTCATATATTTTGCATTTGTCGTCCATATTGTTTTTATTTTGCAGATAGGTGCAAAAGTATAAAAAAATACGCTATGAATGTCAATCGGAAGCCATTTTTTATCTCACATAAAATGACTATTTTATTATAAAAAAATACCTGCATTTTGCGATGCATACCTTTTGAGAAAAAATGGTAATTTTGCCGTGTAGAAAAAGAAATATGTTTAAACAAATATTGCTCATCTGTTTTGGTTTATTGATAGCATATACAGCATCCTCACAAAATGTGCAAGGTGTTGTATATGAATTGAATAATGAAGGTCAGGAAGTGGCTTTGGAAGGAGCACATGTCTATTGGTTGGGAACAACTACAGGCACTATTAGCGGAGAAAACGGACATTTTTCTTTACCAACAACCGGCAAAAGCAATCAATTGATAGTCCAATTTATCGGACATCTTTCAGATACTGTTTTAGTAAATAGTGCAGATAGCCATATAAAAGTAGTACTCAAGACTTTCAACCAGATGCAAGAGGTACAGGTGACGGCAAGTGGCACTTCCTTGGTATCGTCTCAACCTATATTGACACAAGTCATCACTTCCGATGGATTGCGAGTAGCGGCATGCTGCAATTTGGCGGAGAGTTTTGAAAGCAACGCATCGGTGGATGTATCCTATTCCGATGCTGTCAGCGGTGCCAAGCAAATTCAAATGTTGGGATTAGACGGCAAATATACCCAGATAATGTTGGGAAACACACCTTACATACGAGGGGTTGCCACGCCTTTAGGACTTTTGTATGTACCCGGAACATGGATGGAAAGTATCAATATATCCAAGGGTACCGCTTCGGTTGTCAACGGCTATGAATCAATTACGGGACAAATTTCCATCATCTATAAAAAACCCGAAACCAACAAAGAAAAAGTGTTTATCAACGCATTTTTAAACACTCAGTTACGCAATGAATTAAATTTCAACACCCGCATTCCTGTAAAAGAGAATGTCAGCACCATGATATTGGGACACGTGGAAAATACACCGCTAAGAATGGACCACAATCATGACGGTTTTATGGATGCACCATTAAACACCCATGTAAACTTGATGAACCGATGGGACTATGCCATTCCTAACAAACTATCTGGACATCTGCTCTACAGTTACCTATATGACAATCGCCTCAGCGGGGAAAACAATGTGCGTAGAACCGACAAAGGAAGTGCCGACCGTTATTGTATAGGCATACAAAACCATCGTTTTAACCTCATAGACAAAAACGGAATTTTTCTCAAAGGCGAAAATGAAAGTATAGGCTCCATAGTGTCATTCACTTTTCATGATTACGATGCCTATTACGGACTAAAAGCATACCAAGCCAGACAACTGAGCGGCTATGTCAACGTATTCTACGAAAATTATCTGGACAAACGCAACCGGCATAAGATAGATGCAGGATTGAGTTGTAATGTAGATTATTTTTTCGAGTGGTATCAATTACTGACCATTCACATACCAGAAGCAAATTATCGGTTTAAACACACGGAAATAGTACCGGGTGCTTTTGCACAATATTGTTATATACTAAAAGATAAATTGGCGATTATTGCCGGATTTCGTCTGGATTATAACAATCTATACGGACTATTTTGGACACCGCGTATGCATGTAAAATGGCAATTCACACCTACCAGTACACTTCGCATGTCTGCAGGAAAGGGATACAGAACGCCTCACCCGCTGATGGAAAACATCGGTTTGATGGCAAGTGGCAAAGAATTGGTGGTAAAAGAATTTCCGCAGGCGGAAGAAGCCTACAATGCCGGAGTGAATTTCACCCAACATTTTAACATCAATCATCAGCAATGCTCTTTTATGATAGACTACTATTATACCTATTTTGTACATCAAAACATTGCCGATATAGACCAAGATTACTATACCGTATATTTTCGAAACACCCATAACAAAGCATATTCGCATGCCGTTCAAGCCGAATTGCAATTATATCCGATTAAAAGAATGGAAATAACGGCGGCATACAGATATACTTTAACAAAAGAAAATATCAACAACACCGCACATACCAAAGCACTGCTTCCTCCGCACAAGGCTTTGCTGAGCATCAACTATGCCACTAGATATGAACGATGGAAATTTGCGTTAACCTTGCAATTTCACAGCCAATCCTGCCTGCCGGATGCTTATATCACATTTTTCAACGCCCATCCCGAACTTTTGCCTGATGAATTGAAAAAGATGAAAACACCTGCATATTTTGGTCTGAATGCACAAATAACACGGAAATTCAAATATATAGATATATATATTGGCGGTGAAAATCTTACTAATTACCGCCAAAAGACTCCTATTTTGGATGCCACCAACCCGTTTGGCACAACTTTTGATGCTTCCATGATATGGGGACCTATTATGGGCATAATGGGATATGTTGGCATAAGATTTACCATGAAATATAATAACATTTAAATATAAATAATATGAAAGTTTTTAAATTAACCATCACTTTATGCATATTGATGTGCATCAATATGGCTCAAGCACAAAACACCAACACAAGTAAAAACAATAAGTATGTACAAACAACCATACAAACCAACGGAACTTGTGAAAAATGCAAAAACACCATAGAAAACAATATCGCCTATGAAAAAGGAGTAAAAGACGTAGTGTACGATATGGCGACTTCTAAGGTAAGCATAGTTTATAATCCGAAGAAAAACACGACGGAGAATTTGTGCAAAGCCATTAATAAATTAGGTTTTACCGCAAAAGAGGCCTCGCAGTCATCCGCTTGTTCTCATCAATGTGATAAAAATGGCAATGCAAAATGTTCCGGTCATTCTCAATCGGTTCCATCTTGCTGCAACAAAGAAGGTGAGTCCGGCAAACCATGCTGTAAGAAGGATGGAGAGGAGAAGAAATGTTGCGACAAGAAAAATGTTCCTGTCAGCAAATAAATGCAGCTATATCTAAGAATAAAGAGTGACCAAAGTCACTCTTTATTTTTTTTGTTCTTCTGCTCTCACAAGGTTGTAGCAATGTCGGCAAAGTGGTTCATAGCTACTTTGTTCTCCCAGCATCACCAATTTGTCGCTGTGGATGGTTCTATGTGAATATTGTGCTAAATTGCCGCATTTTGGACAAATGGCATGCACTTTTGTAACATATTCTGCTGTTGCCAACAATTGTGGCATTGGACCAAAGGGTTGACCTAAATAGTCCATATCCAAACCGGCAACAATTACTCTTACACCATTGTTGGCCAGTGTATTACATACATTGACAATGCCATTGTCGAAAAATTGTACTTCGTCTATGCCGACCACTTGTACATTGCTGGCAAGGAGTAGTATTTCGCTTGAATTGTTTATCGGAGTGGAGTGGATGGCGTTTTCGTTGTGTGAAACCACGTCTTCTTCATCGTAGCGTGTGTCAATAGCGGGTTTGAAGATTTCTACTTTTTGTTTGGCAAAAATCGCCCGATTGATACGACGAATCAGTTCCTCGGTCTTTCCTGAAAACATGGAGCCACAGATTACTTCTATCCAGCCAATTTGCTGATTTCTGTCAGATTTTGATTCTAAGAACATAATTCATCAATATATGCTAAAATAGTTTCATATATATATCGCCAATCTTTGGAAGCATATTTCCCGAAAGATTGGTTGTGGAACAGACTTACCAACTGTCCATTGTATTGATAGTATTCGTCAATAATGTTTTTTATCCGGCTGATAATTATATCTTGATTGTCAATGTTGTCAAAAGCATTTTCCATAAATGGCAAAGGAAAAATGCGTAAAGGAGTAGTTTGGTTTGCGCGAAGGTCGAAAAACAAAAAACTTCTGCAACTACCACTGCGAAAGCCAATTGCATCAACATATCCCATAGAATAGTCTTTTTGAATGTGCTTGTTAGTGAGTGTTTGATAAGTGTCGGGAAGAAATTGTAAATGGAGATAGTGCATTCTATTGCTTGTTATGATTTGATTGGAAGTCTGTTGCAAGAAAGCAATTTCTTTTTCTATGCTTGTATAATAATCATCTTGTACCGAAGCGTGCAGACCTATGAGATTGTTTTCGCTGATGGTTTTGATAAGTTCTTGAAAATTTTTGTTTTTAATAGAAGTGTTTTTATTGTATCTGCTACGATGTTCTGCCACCAAAAAGAAAAACAATCCTTTTAAGTGATATTGCTCATGCAAATGTTGTAAATATTCAAATTGGCAGTAGGGGTCGGGAATTTTTTTGTAGCATGTATCCCATCTGTCTTTCAATTTGCTCCATTGTCTTGTCAAAATTTGCTGACAGCCACCTAACAGACTCAATAATAAACCTTTGTTTTGATAGCAATAGGCAATGTCAATATCGTAGCTGGCTTGAAAAGAAAATGTATTTGTTTGAATGTTGATTTCCGGAAATAGTTCTAATAATTTGTTTTTGAATAATTGAATCCACCTTTCTACAAGGGCTTTGTCTAGGCAATGATGTTGCACAGCCCATGAATTCTCCGATAAATAGCGATTTAATTTATCACGTTTTGACGGCAGATATTCTTCGTAACGACTTAAAAAATAGAAACATGCTGCAAATACGTCAAAACCTAACAAATCTTGCTCTTGGCTTACAAAACAAACGGGTGTATCTCCTTGCATTTGGTAGGAGAAGTCAATAGCATGAATATTGCTTTCAAAAAGAAGTTGGTTAGATGTTATACAATAATAATTGTCAACAGGTTGTCCGTAGATGATTTTAGGCTCTTGGCTATTTTGAAATTGTTCCCATTGGTCAGTCAAATGCCAATCTATATGAAAATTTTCTTCAAAAATATGGCGGACGATATATTCCAATCTTGGTGAAATCTGCTGACAATAAATGAGCAACATCTTATTTGTTTTTTAAAGATAAATAGCAAAAATGCCATAAAACAATGCCGGCACTTACAGAAATATTGAGGGAGTGTTTGGTTCCGAATTGCGGAATTTCAATGCAGTGGTCGCTCTTGTCCACAACTTCTTGGTCAACACCCATCACTTCGTTGCCAAAAATAAGGGCGATGGCTTGATGTCCGTCCCATGAGGCAGCTTCCAAAGAAAGACTGTGTTCCACTTGTTCTACAGAATAAATGATATAATTTTTGACTTTTAAGGTTTCAATAGCCTCAAGTGTATTTTTTGAATAACTCCATTTCACCGACTCGGTAGCACCAAGGGCTGTTTTTTCAATGTCTTTGTGCGGAGGGCAGGCTGTTATGCCACAAAGAATAATTTCTTCTATCCGAAAAGCATCACATGTGCGAAATACCGATCCGATGTTGTTCATACTTCTAATATTGTCCAATACAACAACGATGGGTAGCTTTTCGCTTTGCTTAAAAGCTTCCACATTCATTCTTCCCAACTCTTCCATTGATAATTTCTTCATACTATCAATCTTTAAGTTCGTTATTATCAGTAAGTATAGGTTCTTCCCTTAGATTTTTGGTGAGGGTTTTTACAAAATTGTTGTTGCCGAAAAATTCTTGTGCGATAATTCTCAAGATAGTGTAAGCTGGAATTCCCAACATCATGCCGGGTATGCCGGCAATAGTGCCTGAAACCAACACTACAAGAAATATTTCCAATGGATGAGCTTTCACCGATTTGGAAGCAATATAAGGTTGCAAGAAGAAATTGTCTAACAATCTACAAACGATAAAAGTACTAATAACTTTAATTAAAATATTGACAATCAATATATCTCCGTGAGAAATGTAGGCTCCCATAATCGCCAATATGCACCCTATAACACATGCTACAATAGAACCCAAATATGGAATAATAACCAAAACACCGCCTATTACAGCTATCAAAAGTGCATTGCTGATTTTCAAAATGCTCAAAATGGTAAACTCAAACAAAATTACCACCACAATTTCTGTAAACAAGCCGACAAAATAGTTGGAAAGCAAGTCTTTAGACCGTAACAAAACATGGCTTGTTTCATCTTGCAGTTGGTCAGGCACCATATTTACAATAGTATCTTTTACTTTGGGAATGTCTTTCAAAAAGAAAAATGAAATAAAAAGCACTGAAAAGATTCCCAAAAATATTTCTCCGGTCATCTGGACAAAATTTCCAAAAATGGAAGAAATGTTCAGTTGTTTGGTGTGTTCAAGAATATAATTGGTAGCAATGCCTTCAAGGCTTTCATCTTCTTTTATGACATTGTTGTCTCTCAAAAAATTATCGACATTTTCCAATTGAGAGTAGAAAGAGGTGCTGAAACTTTGGCTGTCAATATTCATGACAGTATTTACTTGTCGTACAATAGTAGGTGCAATAATTACCATAAGACCAACAAAAATGCATATCACTAATATCAGCGATAATGCACTGGCAATATGATTGCCGATATGTCGTGTCTTGCTGATTTTAATTTTCATCAATAATTCTTTTAGTGGAGTTGCCAACAATGTAACTATCAATGAAATGATAATATAGATAGTGATATTGGAAAAATACCAACCCAACCATATCAACAAAGCGATGATGGCAATAATTGATAAACTACCAATGACTCGTGTCCTTGTTTGTTTTTTCATCTTATTGCAATTTATCCAAATCGTTGAGACCTTCTATTGCCAATTCATAGTCACTTTGAAGTTTCAAGCAATACATATAATCTTGTCGTGCGTAATCGTATTGTTTGAGTTTCTCGAAACACAATCCTCTATTGTAGATAGCGGCAATAAACGTTTCATCTTGTTGGATGGCTTTGGTGAAAAATGCAACAGCCGTTTCGTATTGCCCTAATTCGTGATAAATCCAACCAATATTGTGCAATGCCAGTTTATTGGTAGAGTCATTCTGTAGAATCATTTTGTATTCACTGATTGCTTTTTCATACTCACCGGTTTCTTGATAAAACATTCCTAAATCGTATAATGCAAGGAAATCGTTGGGACGGCAATTTAAAGCATTGTTGTAATAACTGATAGCCAGTGGATTGTGGCGGCAATGATACAAAAATCCCAATTCCATGTATGCATCATAGTATTCTGCATCTTGGTCGGCAGCTTTCATATAATAGCCAATGGCAGAGGCTGTGTCACCGAGTTCTCTGAAATTCCAACCGAGAATCAAATAGGCTTTTGGATTGTTATTGCTGATTTCAATAGCCTTTTGTGCTTCTTCTTGCGACTCTTTGTAGCGTCTTAGCATAAAATGCAGTTCCGCCAATTTTAAATGAGCTTCGTTGTTTTGAGGATTAATGCTGATGGCTTGTTCCAAAGCTTCTTCTGTTGCGTCTGTATTGGCTTGTGCCATATAAATATCTCCCAACGACATATAATACTGATCGTTGGTGGAATCTAATCGTATGGCAGTGATGATGTTTGCTAAAGCACTATCCAATTCGTTTGTATTCAAGAAATACAACGCTAATTCTTGATAGAGTGACGCATTTTTTGGACTGTTGGCAATTTTTTGTCGCAGTTGTGCCAATTCGGGTGGAGTGGAGTCATTTACTTCCACCTTTTTGTTGTTGCAAGCAATCAAACAAATAGTTGCCAACAAACTGATAAGTATTATTTTCATCCTATTGTTCTTGTTCTTTTGCTTTGATGGCTGCTTTTATTTTTTCTTCGAGTTCAGCCGACAATTCCGGATTGTCTTGTAACAATTGTTTCACACTTTCACGTCCTTGACCTAATTTGTTGTCATTGTACGAAAACCAGCTACCGCTTTTTTTGATAACATTGTATTCAACACCCAAATCTACTATTTCACCGCTTTTTGAAATGCCTTCGCCATACATAATGTCGAATTCTGCAGTGCGGAATGGAGGTGCCACTTTGTTTTTGATAACTTTCACTTTCACATGGTTGCCAATAACATTGTCGCCTTCTTTGATTTGACTTTGACGGCGTATGTCAATTCTTACAGAAGCATAGAATTTTAATGCATTGCCACCGGTAGTTGTTTCAGGATTGCCAAACAAAACGCCGATTTTCTCTCTTAATTGATTGATAAAAATACAACAGCAATTGGTTTTGCTGATGGTGGAGGTGAGTTTACGCATGGCTTGTGACATCAATCTTGCTTGCAAACCCATTTTTGAATCTCCCATTTCGCCTTCTATTTCGCTTTTTGGTGTCAAAGCTGCCACAGAGTCAATAACAATGATGTCAATAGCACCGGAACGAATCAAATTGTCGGCAATTTCCAAGGCTTGTTCGCCATTGTCAGGTTGAGAGATCAATAAATTGTGAACATCTACACCTAATTTTTGTGCGTAGAAACGGTCAAAAGCATGTTCTGCATCGATGAATGCGGCAATACCGCCATTACGTTGTGATTCGGCAATAGCATGAATGGCCAGAGTGGTTTTTCCGGATGATTCCGGTCCAAAAATTTCTATTACACGGCCTTTGGGAAAACCATTGACACCTAAGGCAATGTCTAATCCTAACGAACCCGATGGAATAACTTCTATTTCTTCGCTGGGAGCATCCCCCAAACGCATAATGGAACCTTTACCATATGTTTTTTCTAATTTTTCTAACGTAGAGTTAAGAACTTTCAATTTTTCAGCATTTTCCGCTTTAGCATCAGCCATATTTCTCAAATTTTAGTTAATATTAATATATCTGCAAAGATACAAAAAAGATATAATTAAGAAGAGATTTTCTTCCAATATTTTTTTAACAAAATGAAATTATCATAAAAATGTGTGGTAAGTAGTAGTTTGTAGCCATTGTAAAAATGAAATAAACACACCTTGAAGAAAATATTTTATTTGCTATAAAAGAAATGTTGATAAATTTTTCATTTTTTTTTTTTTTTCTAAAAATTTTTTTATATCTTTGCAAAATAAATTGTAATAAATTAAAACAAAACTAATTAGATAAGATGAAAACATTTCGTGGACTTTTCTTGACATTGACTTTGATTACGCTGACAACTATCACGTGGGGGCAAACACCTTTCGGGACACTGAAGGTAAAAAATGCTGACAATCTTTATATAGATAGGAGGGAAATTACCAATTTTGACTGGTTGGAATATCTTTATTATTTACAGAGAGAATATGGTGCCAATTCTCCTCAATATTTGGCAGCATTGCCGGATACCACACTGACTTCATCTCAGAACAAGCTTTCAATATATAGACATCCTGCATATTATAGATATCCGATTGTCGGCATTACATACGCGCAAGCGACAGACTATGCTCAATGGCGAACAATGGTAGCCAATATGAATTTGGATTTAAAAAGAAAAAAATTTCGTTTTGAATATCAATTAGCTTCAGAAGAGATACTCCAACAAGCTTTTTTGCAACAAAAAAACAAGTCGGTTCCGACTCAAGAATTACAAGCTATATCATTATCTTCTAATAAATTAGTCAACATTGATGGCAATGCCAAAGAAATCACCTCCAACGGAACCATTGTTACAGGTGCTGATAAAGATAAATTGATTTTTGAAGCCTATCAACATCCCGATTCATTAACAAGTTTCCGTTGCATGGCAAAAGTTGTCAAATAGGCAAAACTAAAATAAATAAAAAAAAAGACCGAACAATTCGGTCTTTTTTAGTGTGGGAGTTAATGGATTCGAACCATTGACCCTCTGCTTGTAAGGCAGATGCTCTAAACCAGCTGAGCTAAACTCCCTCGCTTTAGAGATTGCAAAGATACAACATTTTTTTTGAATAAAAGTTAAGTTTTACAATTTTTTTTGCTAAGATAGAAAGTTGTTGAATTTCAAACTGTTTTTCTATCAAAAAAAATGTTTTTTGCACTACAGGAAAGAGGAATGGCAAAAATGGCAGCCATTTTTTCTTTGAAAAATGGCAGTTCTAAAGCCGCTTTTCCTGCAGAATACATAATTCGGTTGTCAATTCTCATATCCATTGCCTTGCTGGCAGCACTGCCGATGGCAATTCCTAAATCTATGTTATTGAAAACGCAAGGCTGATTGAGTGGTTTTTGACTACACATGGCATATCCGCAATATCCGCAATTAATGCCTCTTACGGTGTGTTTGGTGCCAATTAAAATCACTGTTGCGCACTGACGAATATTTTCCGCATCACGAGCAAAAAAAGCAAGATCTTGACTGCCTTTAGCTATTTCATCCATTCTTTTTGCCAAAAGAGTTTTATCCTCTTGATTTAAAATCATATAAGAGAGTGTTTCGACTCCTCTTCCTTTAGGAGCTGTTACAGCTGCCATTACAATTTGTTTGGCAATGTTTTCTATTTCTTGTTTTAGGGTTGTTTCGTTAGCCATCCACGAGTTCATTTTATAATTTACAATTACAATAAGGTGAAAAATAAAATTTTGTTTTCGGTAAAAGATTTTGCATCGTATTTTGTCTCACTTCGCTCATTCTTACAGCTCTGAGGTCAATGATTTTTATCGAATTTTCAAGATTTGCAATTTCTTCCGGTAGTTCTATCACATTGGTGCTCCACATGTCTATATAGCGAAGGTTCTTTAATGTTGCCACCTCTTTTGGCAGTTGGTACAAATAATTTCTATTGATGATTAATTCTTCTAAATGTGTTAGTTGTGCAATGTCTGAGGAGATTTCTTCAATTTTGTTGTTACTGACATTCAATCTTGTCAACGAAGAAAGAGAATAAACTATGGGAGGAATCTCCTTCAACCGCATGCCGGTGAGAGTTAATTCTTGCAAGTGGGGATATTCTGTAATTTCTGTATTGAAATTTTCCGGCAATTTATGTTTAAAATGTAGTCGGTAAACAGTTGTTTTGGCAATTGTATCGGTTTGTTCAAAAGAATAATAAACAGGTTCTTTGTTCAATGCTAACGAATCAAGTATTTGACATTGAGCCGTCTGCAGAGAAAATAGGGTCACTAACCAACAACAAATAATTTTAGTTGTCTTTTTCATTTTTCAATATGTATTGCACGGTTGAACGATTCTTTTGTTCAAGAATAATTTTTCTTCCTTTGACAATGCTGTTGATGCTTTGCTCATCATAGTTTCGAATGGTAAACAATTCCACATCAGTATTATACTTGACAAAAAATTCTGTTTGCAATTCCTCAATCAAGTGTTTCATGTTTTCTTTGTTGTCTACGCAAAGAGAAAAACTGATGGCGGAATTTTGCATTAAATTGATTTTTACCCCGAAATAGGCAAACAATGCAAAAATAGTCGATAGATTTTCTTCTGCAATAAACGAAAAATCTTTTGGCATAATGGAAATCAATACCTGTTTCTTCTTGCAGATAAAGCAAGGTATCTTGTTTTTGGTTTTAAAGTCACCAATGGCACTGCCACATGTTTCCGGATGAATAAAAGAACGGACAAACAATGGTATTTTCTTGTTTTGCAGCGGTTTCAAAGTTTTCGGGTGGATAACACTTGCTCCATAATATGCCAACTCAATGGCTTCTTGATAAGAAATATTGTCTAATTTTATAGTGTTGGCAAATAGTTTCGGGTCTGCATTGAGCAATCCGTCTACATCTTTCCAAATGGTCATCTTGTCGGCATTGAGGGTGAAGGCAAACACGGCAGCACTAAAATCTGAACCTTCTCTGCCCAAAGTGGTTGTCAATCCTTCTGATGTGCCGCCGATAAAACCTTGTGTAAGGACAATGTGTGTTTGGTTGTCGGCATAATAAGGAAGAACCTTGTTGTTGACTTTTCTTTGAGTTGTCTCCCAATCCACAGTCCCTTCTCGGTAATTATTGTCGGTACGCAACAATTTGCGAGCGTCCAGCCATAAGGCATTCATACCCGTTTGCTGTAAAAATGCAGCAACTATTTTTGAAGATAGCAATTCTCCAAATGAAACTATTTGGTCGTATTCGAAATCATAGTTCTCGCTGCTGGGTTCTTGCAATTTTTCTTGCAACAATGTCAGCAAATCGTCCAACATTTTGTAGATGTCGGCTTGTCGGTCGGGAAACAAATCACGGGCGATGGCTTCATGTTCTGTTTTTAGTTGTTGAAAATACATGTTTTGGTCGTCCGGATGGTTGGAAAAGTAGGCTTGTACTAATTTTTCCAACAAATTGGTTGTCTTTCCCATAGCAGATACTACCACCAACAATTTTTTATCTTGATGTTGTTGAATGATATTAGCTACATTTTTAACCCCTTGAGCATCTTTTACCGATGCTCCGCCAAATTTAAATACTTCCATTATCTTATCAGTGTTACATTTCCTTTGATGATATTCTTTATACCGCTAATGCAAGTCGCCTGCAAATAGTAAACATACACTCCCGGTTCACACATTTTATTTCTAAAAGTTCCATCCCAACCAATAGTCTTGTCTTTTGTTTCAAACACTTTTTCACCCCATCGGTCATAGACGGCAAATTCTATATCTACCAAAATATCTCCACGTACATATAACACATCGTTCAAACCATCTCCGTTAGGACTGAAGGCATTGGGAACAAAAACGAGTGGCTCATCACAAAAAACATCTAAAACATACAAAGTAATCGTATCAGATTTTTGACAGCCATATTTGTCGGTTACGATTACTATAAAAGTGGTCGTGTCATCAGGATTGGCATGTACTTTAACACCCATTATCGGGTCCACATAAGCACGAGGCGACCAAGAATAAGTAAATTCATTGCCTAAATCTGTTACGTGTAGATATGTGCCGATAGTTCTATAAAATGTAGTGGTATCTGCCCATACATGTATAGAACCGTTAAACGAAGAACTATCTTCAATCATGATTTGTATATTTATATTGCAGCCATTAGAATCCAGCACGGTAACAGATTGCGAACCATAGCAAAGATGATAAGCAGTTGACAAACTATCACCATTTGACCAATGATAAGAATAGGGAGGACAACCTCCGTGTGCAAAAATAGTGGCGGATGCATTACAAATTTCCTCACAGGGTACTTTTGTAGCAGTATATGTGGCTGAAATATATTCATAGTCATTTACTACAAAGGTGGTATCAAATTCACAGTCGTTGGAATCTCGTATGGACAGATGGTAGGTACCTGCAGAAATTTGGCTGAGAGTATTGTCTCCTTCTACATTATTCCAAAAATATCTATAAGGTGGTGTTCCACCTTTAGCATTAACAGAAATAGAAGCATTGGATTCTCCTTTACATTTCGGCGGAAGAAGCAAGTAATTGCTTAGTCCCAATTCTTCAGGTTCCGGTAAAAAGATAGTCATGTGTCGTTTGCAATGTTGGGCATCGGTTATCAAGACATTGTAATAGTCGCTGCACAAGTAGTCTATTTTATCTTCAGTGCTTGTATTTGACCACAAAACAGTATATGGCATAAATGCTCCTTGTACATTAATTTTAATGCTTCCATTACAGTCAGCATAGCAAGTCGGCTCAGTCAGTTCATAAGTAACTGTCATTAATGAAGTATCTGTCACTTCGAATATTACAGTATCTTGGCAATTGTTACTATCGGAGATAATACATTGATAAATACCGCTACAAAGATCGGTAAGAGTGGTGGAGGTGCTGCCGGATGTCCATTGTGGATAATATGGAGTGGTTCCTCCTGTAATATTTAAACTGACTTTTCCATGGCACTCTGCTCCACAGTCGGTGATACTATTGGTGTCGTATAGGCTTACTTGTATTGGTGACGGTTGATTCATGCCAATCGTAATGGTATCTTTACACTGATTGCTGTCTTTAACTATTAATTGATAGTTGCCTGCTGTCAAATTAGAAATATAATTTGTATCTATAGTAGAATCGTGTACCCATTGGTAGATGTAGGGTTCTGTTCCTCCGGTGACAAGCACTTCAAGAGTGCCTGAACTGTCTTGGTAACATTTTATAGGAGAAATGATTGTAGAATGATACAATTTGATTACGTCAATATAAATTGTGTCGGTAAAATAACATCCAAATTCATTGCTGGAAATTACTGACAAATAGGTAGATGTGTCGGAGGTGAAGTCAATATAAGATCCTCCTTGACCTACACTAATACTTCCGTAATCAGCTTTCCAAACAGTGTTGTAAAGGGTGCTAAATTGTTGATAATCAATATTTAAGTTAATTCTAATAGAAGTATTGGCACAAATGGGGTCTATACTATCCAAGTGTCCTCGATAAGAAGATGTGTAAACAGTAAAAGTGTCTATTGCAGAGCAGGTTCCATTGCTTCTTCGTAAATAGTAATGGGCTACCCTGATCTTGGGTTTCAATATGGCCTTTGGATCGCTTAGACTGCTGTTTAATGTGTCTGTAAATGAATTATTTGATGACCAATGGAAGAATATGGCATCTGTAGTGTCGGCAGATGCTTGAATGGAATCGGTGTAGCAACAGTAGTTGATATATCTTTTTGCTGCAGGAAGTGACACAACCTTTATTTCTTGTACCAACGTATCGTTGCAAATGCCGTTGGAGATGATTAATTGATATATCCGGCTTGTTGTATCAATAAAATAAGGATTGGCAATATTGGAATCGTTCAATCCTACGGACGGCACCCAAAGAAATGTCAAATTGGTGTCAGCACTTGGAGTGATGCCAATTTGTGCATGGTCGCCTTTGCATAAAGTTATTGTCGGTAGCGTGTCAGTTGTATTGGATAAGACTGTCAACGTTTTTGTCAATGTATCAGCAATATTACAACTTGAGGAATCTATTACTATCAATTGAATGTTGTAAGTGCCTGATTGAGAGTAAAAATGTTGTGGTTGTGCTTGTGTGCTATGAGTGCCATCGCCAAAATCCCAATAATATGAAGCAATGGTGGAATCGTTGACATGGGATGTGTTGTTAAAATAAATACTCAATGGTGCACAAATAATGGAAGGCATAGAAAAGTCTGCCAGAATAGTAGATAGGTCAAACGAAATTTTCAATACCGCCATATTACAATTAGAACTATTGTTGGTAGGTCCGATAACACCACTGGTAACAGGAAAACTATTCAATCCACGGCAACCTGCACAAATGGCTTGATAGATAGTACCTTTTTTGTCAAAACGACTCGTTCCTCCATCTACATGTTCACCATTACTTGCCGAACCTCCATAATAGGTGGCAAACAAAAGATTTGAAGCATCTTTTTCTAAAGAGATAAAATAAAAATTGCCATAAGAATTGGGTACGGACTTAAATGCATCGCTGGTTATCGGCAGTCCTCCCATAGTTGTATTTATGTATGAATGATTGCTGGCATACATATTTGTACTGCCGCCCCATCCTGAAATATGGATATTTCCGCAGATGTCAACCATCATGGCAGTTGGAGCGATATCTGATTTTAAGTTGGAACTGCCAAATGCCGTTGACCAGATTCTTTGTGTTAGGTTGTTGTTGAGTTTCATAACATATTGTCCTGCCCCGCTTGACCAATTGACATTATATGTCCACGAAGATGCACTGTCGCAACTTTGCCCCATGATATATACATTTTCGTCTTTGTCTAATTTTACCATAAATGTCTGGTCGTAGGCTGCAGTTCCAATATAAGTAGAATGCATGAGTTGTGTGCCGGTGGTGGAAATTTTTGCCACAAAGCCATCTACAACTCCATTGAAATTGGTTTGGTAGGCACCCGATTTTGTAGGAAAATCTGTAGAAATAGTTCCACCGCAAATGTATATGTTACCTGCTTGATCTAATTCCAAATTATAGACAGCATCGCTGGAAGAACCTCCTATGTAGGAGCAGTATATCAAATTGCGTAAGTTGCCGCTAAATTTTGCCACAAATCCATCTTGATTTCCACCGGGAATTGTTTGGAAAGCACCTGTAGTAACCGGTAAATTGGTAGATAAAGTGGAGGAGGCAATATAAACATTTCCTAAGTTATCTACTTGTAAATCTCCACGAACTTGGTCGGCATAATTGAAAAGAAGATTGATATTCAATCCGTCATTGCCGCTGCCACCAAAAAAGGTAGAACTTAAAAGTGCAGTTCCGCTGGAGTTAAAACGACTAATGGCAACGTCAACGCCATTGGTATAGTTGAATCCGTTACCGGTGCTGTAATAACTTGTTCCTCCTTTAAACATGCTTTGATAACAACCTGCTGTAGTAGGAAAGTTGATGGATGATGTAGAAGTTAATACATATAATTCATCGTTATTGTTGACAAACAAACTATGTGGTGTATCACAACTTGAGCCACCAAGATAGGTGGAGAAAACTCTTGCCGTGCCATAAGCATTGAATTTTGTAATACCAATATCAGTATTGCCGATATATGCGGTTTGATAGGCACCGGTTGTAGTAGGATAGCCGATACTAAATACAGATCCGCCTCCATAGGTGTTGCCATGTGCATCGTAGGTGGCAGTGAAGCCAAAATTGTCGGCGGTGGAACCGGAATAGGAAGCAAAGACAATAGTGGGGTCAATAATCAAAGTTTTGTTGTGGTCGTATGATCCTATTTTAAAAGAAACTATATTGTTTTCCACTACAAAATCGCAGTCAATTTTTTGAATATTGTTGTTGTCATCGATTTGATAAGCGTAGGGACGTAATTCACAAATAGAGAATTTGCCGATATGAATATTCAGTGTTTTGCCTTTCAAATAGATTTTATCGGCACCTTCGTATTTCATTTTAAATGAAGCAATGTCGGCATGGGGTTGAACGATTACATCATATTTATAGGTATTGTATTGTTCGTAATACTTGATATTGATACCATCGTAAATGTTTTCGTATTCAATTTCTGCATATTTTTGTACATGGCTTTGCCAACGGGAAGGGTCGTTGCCGATGTAGTAGTTGAGGTATTCTTCAAAAGGATGTGTTGCAGAAATTTTGTTATCTATATTGGCATTTAAAAAAGAAATTTTATAAGCATAAAATGTTGCTAAAGAATCTAATATAATATTTGTGTTGCCGGTTTTGATGGCACCTAATTTCTCCAGATAGTCATTGTCAATAAAGTTGAATGTTACTATATTTTTTTCAAAAAATACGGAGCCGCCTTTGAGTTCTGATTTGTAGCAGATAAAGTCTTCCCATTGTCCTTTGTTTTCAATAAAGGATATGCTTTTTTCGTGTTCGTGGGCTATTGCTGTGGAGCAGAATGCCACAAATGTTAATATGATCAGTTTCAATTTTTTGTAATTTGTCATGGTTTTTTAATATTTAATGTCTATATAAACGGGCAGGTGGTCGGAAAAACCGCCTGAATAACTAAGTCCTGTATATGTTCTGAAGGTTTTTTTACCCATATTTGTATTATCATCCGTCAATAAAAAATCCGCATCAAAAATATGTCCCGATTCTTCTGTATGAAAACCGGTTGTTGCATAATACAGATTTTGATTGACGATAAGATGGTCTAAAATTCCCCATTCTTGTTGGTATTTGTGTGTGCCGATATTATTTTTGCTGAAATATGGGAATAGTGTGTGAATAAGGTCATTAGATTGTACTTTGTCGGGTGCGAATGCTCTTAGATGTTCACAGATGCTTTCATCGTAAGGATAATCGTTAAAATCGCCCATACAAATTATTTTTGCATCGCTTTGCACCTTGCAGATAGAATCAATTTTGCTGCGGAGCAAGTCTGCGGTATAGTTTCTTTTGTGAATGGTTTCTGCATATCCGCCATATCGTGAAGGCCAGTGATTGACAAAAATATGCAAGGTGTCTTTTGATTTTGGAGCAATGCCTTTTACATAAAGAATATCTCTTGTTTTTGAGTAATTGTCGTCGGGAAAGTTTACGGCAATAGGTTCTGAATGGATGACAGTAAATGTGGAAGTTTTGTATAGCAATGCCACATCAATACCTCTTCTATCGGGTGATTCATAATGAACAAAAGAGTAGGGTTGGGCTACTAAAGGTGTTTCATTGATCAATAGATGCAGCACTTGAGCGTTTTCCACTTCTGCCATACCAATTATATCAGGTGTATCCCATTCTCCTATAGCGATAAGTGTTTTGGCAATATTGTTGATTTTTAGTCGTAAACGGTTTTCTGTCCAGTGATTGTTACCTTCCGGTGTAAAGGTATCGTCGTTGGTGAGGCTGTCGTCTTTGCAGTCAAACAAATTTTCTACATTGTAGAAACATACCCGCAAAGTGTGCTTGTTTCTTTGTGCAAAAAGGTGATTTTGCAACAAAAAACTTGCAAAAAATAACAGAAAAGCCGATAACAATATATGTCGTTTCACAATCAGCAAAGATAATTATTTTTTTTGTAACAAAGTGTTTAATTGCAATTTTTTTTCAAATAAATTGTATTTTTTTCTTTTATGAGTCATTTTTTCAAATCTACAACCATAAAAAAACCCGCATTTTTGCGGGTTTTAAATGTGTCTTTATAGTATAATTACATACCTGCTGCTTGATTGGCAGTAATAGCAACCACATTAACAATGTCTTCAACAGAACAACCGCGAGACAAATCGTTGATAGGAGCAGCCATACCTTGCATAACAGGTCCTATTGCTTGAGCACCTGCCAAACGTTGAACCAATTTATAGGCTATGTTTCCTACTTCCAAAGATGGGAATACCAAAACATTTGCTTTGCCGGCAACAGGACTGCCCGGAGCCTTGGAAGCACCGACTTTTTCAACTATTGCTGCATCAGCTTGCAATTCTCCGTCTATAACCAAAGTGGGGTCCATTTCTTTTGCAATACGGGTGGCATTGACAACTCTGTCAACCAATTCGTGTTTTGCACTTCCTTTTGTAGAGAAACTCAACATGGCAATACGTGGTTCGATTCCTGCAATATTGCGTGCTGTTTTTGCTGTAACAACTGCAATTTGGGCCAATTTGTTTTCATCGGTATTAGGATCTGCAGCACAATCTGCAAAAACCATAATTCCATTGTCGCCCCATTGTTTGTCTTTCATAATCATAATGAAAGCTCCTGAAACTACATTAATGCCGGGTAAAGTTTTAACTATCTGAAAAGCAGGACGTAGCACGTCTCCCGTTGCATTCATGGCTCCTGCAACTTCTCCGTCAACTTCTCCGTTTTTGATCAAAAGAGTTCCTAAATACAAGGGGTCTTTAACCAATGCAGATGCCTTTTCCATGTCCATTCCTTTTGCTTTACGCAATTCATAAAGCATGTTTGCATAAAAATCAGCTTTCGGATTATTGTTAGGGTCGATAATCTCAGCCTCTGCAATATGAGTCAGATTCCATTCTTTTGCTTTTGCATGGATAGTTTCCTTGTTTCCAAGTAATACTAATCTTGCAATTTTTTCAGATAGAATCACATCGGCTGCTTTTAAAGTTCTTTCTTCTTCACCTTCCGGCAATACAATACATTTGTTTGCTTTGATAGCGTTTTGTTTTATTTGTTCTAATAAATCCATGCTTATTTTGTTTTATGTTAAATAATTCTTTAATTGAAATGCAAAAATAGACAAAAAAATACTATTTTTCCGTAATTTTACAAATTTTATTTTCATTCATTCAAAAGATTCCAAAGTGTGTCCTTTACTTGAGTAAGTCCCATCTGTGCATGCGAAGACATAAAAACGATAGGAATATCCAGTTGGATACTCTTTTTTATTTTATCCAATTCCTCTGCGGGTACAAGGTCGCATTTTGAAATGGCCAGCATACGTTTTTTGTCCAACAATTCCGGATTGTACAATTTTAATTCATTGAGTAATATATGATATTCTTTTACAATGTCTTCAGTGTCAACAGGTATTAGAAACATCAAAGCTGCATTGCGTTCTATATGTCGCAAAAAACGCAATCCCAAGCCTTTTCCTTCTGCGGCACCTTCTATAATGCCGGGTATATCTGCTACAACAAATGAACGATTGTCTCTGTATTTTACCATGCCCAAGTTGGGAACTAAAGTAGTAAATGGGTAGTCGGCAATTTTGGGTTTTGCATTCGAGACGGCGGCGATAAATGTAGATTTGCCGGCATTGGGAAAACCCACTAAACCTACATCTGCCAACACCTTCAATTCCAATATCATCCAGCGTTCCAATCCTGATTCGCCCGGTTGTGCAAAACGAGGTGTTTGTCGAACGGCAGTTTTGAAATGTACGTTGCCCAAGCCGCCGCGACCACCTTTTAGCAGGATAATTTCTTGTTTGTCTTCTATAACTTCTGCAACTTGTTCGTTGGTTTCAGCATCTTTGACAATGGTGCCCAGTGGTACATCTACATAGACATCTGCACCATCTTTGCCGAAACACTGGTTTTTGCCACCGGCTTCTCCGTTTTCGGCAAGAATATGTTTGGCATATTTTAAATGCAACAGTGTCCAAAGTTGTGCATTGCCTCTTAGAATAATGTGACCGCCGCGACCGCCGTCACCACCATCGGGACCGCCTTTGGGGTTCATGGCAATTCGTGCCAAGTGTGCCGAACCGGCACCTCCATTACCCGAACGGAAAAATATTTTGACGTAATCTATGAAATTTTCATTCATGGCATCATTTTTGATATAGTATAAGTAAAGTGCAAAAGTATCATTTTTTTTCATTAAAAGAATCAATAAAAAGTGTTATCTTTGCGATTTAGAAACCTAAAAAATAAGTAGCTATGAAAACAATTAAAAGAACAATCGGATTCGCACTCGCAATCACCTTATTCTTGGTTAGTTTCAACGAAGCCAAAGCGAGTGTAGGCAGAACTGCAGCACGCAATTTCATTAACAAAACTTCGTATATCATTTCAGAAGCATACGAAATTGTTTCGTACTACAACTATTATTCTACAGGATATTTGGCAAAATCGATCAATCATCAACAATATGCCAAATATTTATATGATAGAGGTTTTTACTCATATGCTGTATATCATTCCAATCTGGCACGTAAGTACAGCTTGCAAATAATTTATAGTTGCAATGATTATTGGAACAATTACTATAATTATTATCGTTACGGATTTGATTATAGAAAATATCACTTTGCCGGCAGACCGATTCCACCACGTCCGTCTTCCAATAGCGGTTACAACCCACACCCATATAATTATCATGGCAATGGTCACGGAAATTATCATGGCAATGGTCACGGCAATTATCATGGACAACCAAGTGGCAAACCGGCAGGCGGTGACAGAGGCAATAGTGGAAATTATGGTACAAGACAATCCAATAGTGGCATAAATGCGAATAATAAATACAGCAATAGTAAGTATTATTCAACTGCCAATGGTGTAGAAACAAAAGATTTTGACACTTGGAATAACAACTACTATACTGAAGATGAAAAAATGTTGATAGTAGATATGCCGACAGAAAATACTTTGGCAGCAGAACTAAACAAAAATGCAAATGTTTCCATGAAACTTAGCAGCGACAAGGATGCTGTCAACAAAGGAATAAAGACCTTTAACGATGATGTGGTTTCTTACAAGAGCGAAAAGGCAACGGAGGCACAAGTCATCTCGATTACCTCACCCAAAGAATTGAGTACGGCACCTAATCGCAGTTCAGTAAGAAGTACGACCAACACCACTATCAATTCTGAACCGAAAGCAAGCACTTCATCAACGGTTACTCGTCCGACAAGTACAACTACAACTACTTCTTCATCAGTAAATCGTAGTGTCAACACAAATACTACCAATAGATCAACCACTTCATCAGTGCCTACAAGAACTACCGTACCGGCAAGTAGTAGTACAACCAGCAAGTTGATGTCGACAAGTACTTCTACTACCACAAGGTCAACCTCTACAAGCAGTAGTTCTGCAGTACGGACAGCCCCGGCAAGTTCGTCTGCTACAAGCAAATCTACTCCGAGTAGCAGTTCTTCAAGTAGTTCTACCAATCGTTCAACGGCAAGACACTAATAGATGGAGAAATTGACATATAAGCAAGTCATAAACGGCATACAAAGATGGTTTTTCATTACATTAGGATTAGCCATCTTTGCTTTTGCTTGGTGTGCTTTTCTTTTGCCAAGTCAGTTGATGGGCGGAGGTGTCAGCGGAATTGCTTCATTGCTGTATTTCGCCTTAAAAATTCCGGTGGGAATTTCCACCATGGTCATCAATGTGTTGTTGGTAGTTACGGCGTATAGAATTTTAGGTTTCAAATTCAGTTTGAATACTATCATTTGCACAGTGATAGTATCTGCATTTTTTGCCATATTTCAGTCTATGTTTGTCAATCCTATAGTAGATGATAAATTGCTATGTGCCTTGGCAGGGTCGATGATATCGGGAGTAGGAATCGGCATTGCCATCAATTATGGCGGAAATACCGGAGGAACAGATATAATTATATTGGTTATCAATCAGTTTAGAAATGTTTCCTATGGAAGAATGTCATTGTTGATGAATGTGATTATTATCGGTTGTTCTTATTTTATTGTTCAATCGGTAGATTGTTTGATATATAGTTATGTAGCCATGGTGGGCACTTCTGCTGTCAGTGATATGGTGATAGAAGGATATAGGCAAACTTATCAAATGATGGTATTTTCCAAAAAAACGGAGGAAATATCCGAGCGTATCAATCAGGAATTGCATCGCGGCGCCACTTTGTTGAAAGGACAAGGTTCTTATACTAAAGAAGAAAAAGAAGTTTTGTTAGTTATTGCCCATCGCGAAGACAAACATCATATTATCAGAATTATCAAAGAAGTTGACGACTCTGCTTTTGTATCTATTGCCAAAACAAGTGGTGTATTCGGGAAAAATTTTGACAGATTGCGTCTATAACTATTTCATGATATTTGGAGTAAAGAAGAGATATTTTTAAACAAAAAAAGCCCGCCGGCAGGCGGGCTTTAAATTTTAGTCGGCATAAAGAAAATTGCCGGTTTTGTCAAATTTTAAATCAAAGTCATTGTCAAGTTCTATATCATAACCATTGTGGTTAAGTTCAATTTTGACAATGAAATTATTGGGGAATTGTGTTTTTACATAATTGCGGATAGCCGCTGGTACTATAGTGGAAGGCACTTCGGAGGTTTGGCAGTCCACATCTTTCCATTCACCTTGTCGGGTAAACTCAATTTTGGTACCATTCTTTAAGATAACCTCATATTCTCCGTCATCATATTTAGCGGAAAACATTCCGACATTTTTAAAATGTGTGTTAATAAACTGTTGTGCTTTCTGTGGCAGATTGTTAAAAGTAATCGGACGGTCATTACAAGCAAATGTACTTGAAACAATTAATAATAACGTGAGAATTAACAACTTTTTCATACTTTAATAGTTAAATTAAACATTTATTTTTTTCTTTCATAATGCAAAAGTAATAAAAATTTTTCAAATATAGGCAATATCCTTTTGTTTATCTCACCACCTTGGTAAATACAGGATTTGCATTGTTTTCTACCATCACATATACTTGTAGTTCTCCTGCCGGAGGCATTTTTGAATTTTCTTCACGAGGAAGGTCTATGGCTGTAAACAAGTATTCTGTTCCACTGGGTATTGCACGCGATGCCACGGTTTTGGCTTGGGCATGAAGCATAGGATAGCCATCTACGGCAGCATTGAAAATAGCAGTTTCATCTTCATTTACAGGATGTTGCTCTGCAAAATCTGCTAATTGGACGTATTCTCCTTCAAGAAAACCGTTTGCTTTTAGAAATTGGTCTATTTCGGCAGGTGCGGCTTCCAATCGTGCAGCTCTTACTCCATAGCCGGAAAGTATTTCAGCATGCGGTTGTTTTTCCTTTAAGTCTTTTACGCTGGATTCCAATCCTCCGCTGCCGAAAGTACAGAACGGCACAATCTTTTTGCCGCTCAAATCTGTTTTATCTAAAAAAGTGGCGATGGGAGGTGCATAGGTTCCGAACCAAACAGGGTAGCCGATAAAAACTACATCATAATTATTAATGTCGGAAGCAACAGGTTGGAGTTCCGGCAATATTCCTTGTTCCATTTCCTGTTTGCCGCGTTCTATGGTTGCTTGAAAATCTCCGTCATAGGGTTTTACAGGAACTATTTCCTCTATATCGGCACCAAGTTGCTTGGCAATTTCTTCTGCCACAGCCTTTGTATTGGATGTTTGAGAATAATACAATACCAAAATTTTAGATGTTTTATCGGGTGTTTCTTGTTTAGCACCACACGAAACCGCTACTACTGTCATGGTTGCAACAACCACCATTAATTTCATACTTTTCATCACTTGATTGATTTTTATTGATTCAACACATTATAGATTGTCTATCACTTGCTGTATTCTTGCAAATATCTCGTCCAATGTTCCTACACCGTTGATGGGATGGTATTTGTTCAAACCTTTATAAAAATCGATTACCGGCATGGTTTTGGAGGCATATTCTTTAAAGCGTGCCTCTATCACTTCTTTGGTGTCGTCGCTACGACCTTGAATTTTGGCTCTTTGCAACAAACGTTCAGTAAGTTCTTTTTCAGGCACTTCCAAACTGATCATGCCCGATAGGCTCATGTTTCTTTTAGAGAGCAGGTCTTCTAAAATTCCGGCTTGCTCAAAAGTTCTGGGAAAGCCGTCAAACAAAAAACCATCTGCTTTCGGGTTGTTGTCCATTTTTTCTTCCAATAGTTTCACCACCAATTCATCAGGTACCAAATGTCCTTTGTTGATGAGTTGTTTGGCCTGCAAACCTAATGCGGTTTGTTGTGCAATTTGTTCTCTGAGTATGTCGCCTGTAGAAATATATACCAAATGGTATTTCTCCAGCAATTTTTTTGATTGTGTGCCTTTTCCTGACCCGGGAGGTCCAAATAATGCAATGTTTAACATTTCTTATAATTTTTTGAATTCAATTTTTCTGATATTTTTTGCAAAGATACAATTTTTTGTTGAAAATAGAAAATAAAAACGGACAAAAAGACATATTTTTCTACCTCAAGCAACAAAAAGGAGGAAAAAAGTATCGTTATAAAAAAGGTAGCATTTTTTTTGAGAAACATTTATTATTAATTAAGAACATCTCTAAAAATAGATAAAATTTTATAAATCAAAAAAAAAGTACTATCTTTGTAGCATGAAAAATAGTAGCAACATGGTTCAATGGCAGAACTTGCCCAAATACTCCTTCAACGCCAAAGAGTTGGACGAAGAAACAGGCATGTACTACTATGAAGCGAGATATTATAAACCACCGGTGTTTATTTCACGAGATCCTTTAATGAGTGAGAAACCGTGGTTTACGCCATACCATTATTGTAGTAATAATCCTGTGGGAAGGGTGGATCCGAGCGGGTGTGAGGATGAAGTTTTACCATACTTAATTTTTAATGGGAAAACCAATAAAATACAAATTTGGGATGATGGTGATACTCCTGATAATTACAATGATGACATATTTATAGGAGAATATGATGCCCATAATAATGTCACATCAGATTCTCAAGGGAAATGGGAAGATGGAACATATGAGATACTAGATAAAAATGAAAGACATACTCATGGCAATGAAAAAGACAAAAGAGGTATATTGAGAGATTCTCCTAATGGTAGTTATGGTAAGGGAGGAATCTATCGTGCAAAAAATTTTAAAGAAACAACTTCAAATAAAATCCGAAAGGGCATGGCTGTTCATGCTGGTAGAGAATATAAACCATTTTTTAATAGAAGTACTGAAGGCTGCATAAGAACAACTCCTGAAGCAATGGAGGCTATTGATGCTGCAATTAACAAATATGGACCACTACAAAATATAATTATTCAAAATAACAGACCTTCATTGAATAGTGAAAATGTAAACAATATAAAACCTCAAAATTTACCTAAGTTACTACTTCCACTTTTCGATTTACCTATTCATACAATTCCTCAGGATAAAACAAGAGTGAATTATTCTTATCCATTGATATAAGTTCTTCACATTTTTAATTTCATTAGAGTTATGATTTACAAGTTGTTTTTATTATTATTTTTTATAGTTGTTTTTAGTTCTTGTTCTAACCGACCAGAAAGTTCAAGCATAGACAAAGATGTAAAGGTGGTTTCTGATTCCAATTATTTAGGATATGACAGTTTGATAAAGAAAGATGCAAAGTTCGTTTATGATTCCAATTATTTTGGTTACGATAGTTTAGGCATGTCTTTTTTATTAAATAATGATGGTGAAGGCAGAAAGAATTACAAGTCTATTTTAGATTCATTTTCAAAGAATTATTTTTACTCAGGCACATTAAACATAGATGATTTGGAAATAATAATGCCCAAAACACGGAATGAATATGCGATTTATTACAAAGCATATTGGGATGAAGAAAAGCAGAAACAAAAATTCTTACATTATGCAGATTCTTTGATATTGGAATACGGATACAGAGATTCCCAAAATTGTTTCTACATTCTTTTTAATATGTTTGATATGAAAGATTTTATATATGATGATGACAGATATCATTTAGAGGTTTTTTATAAAGATTCTTATTTTGAAGATTTATTATATGCTGTAGATTTTGCAACAGAAGATAATCAAATGAAATTTAAAAAATTATATTATTCATTTGATAATGAAAGGCAAAAAAAATATGAATGGCTTTTATTGGAATAATTTAATGCTACAATTGTTATCGTAAAATATCATTTTTTATCTTTGCAAAATGAAACATAGGCAAACCAACAACGTCAGCATACGCAAGCGGGAAGTAACGCAACCGCAACAACATACAGAATATTATATGTTTAACTCCCAAGGCAACCTAAAAGCTTACAGCGATGATATAATGGATTTTGCCTATTATGGTTATAATGCTGCCAATACAAGAACTTATAAATTAAGTTTATACAATACCAACCTGTGGATAAACGGACAACAACAACCATTGAACAGGCAATAAAAAAAGCGGTCATAGACCGCTTTTTTGAGTATTAATATAACCTTATTCTGCTACAACATTGATTTTAAATTCTGCTTTCACTTCTTTGTGAAGAGGAACGTGAACAATAAATTCACCTAATTCTTTTACAGCAGAAGGCAAAATAATTTTCTTTCTGTCCAATTCGATATTGTGTTGTGCTTTCAAAGCTTCAGCCACATGAATATTGGTAACAGAACCGTAAATACTTGCGTCAGCATTGGCTTTTACTTTAATTTCAACCAATTTGTCTTGTAATTGGGCAGCCATATTTTCTGCATTAGTTTTTATCTGAGCTAATTTATTGGCTTTTTGTTTTAAATTTTCAGCCAACATTTTGCGATTAGCTTCAGTTGCAGGAACGGCTAAACGTTGTGGAAATAAATAGTTGCGAGCGTAACCATTTTTTACACTGACAATATCGTTTTCAAAACCTAAGTTAACTACGTCTTCTTTTAATATGATATCCATAACATTCCCTCCTATTTACTTTCTTTTAAATTATCGGCTACGTATGGCATGATAGCAATGTGACGAGCACGTTTGATAGCCTGAGCCACTTTCTTTTGATATTTCAAAGATGTACCGGTAAGACGGCGAGGTAAAATTTTACCTTGGTCGTTAACGAATCTCAATAAGTATTGAGCATCTTTATAATCGATGTATTTGATGCCTGCTTTTTTAAAACGGCAGTATTTTTTCTTTTTAATGTCAACCGCAATGGGGGTTAAATATCTAATATCTGAACTTGTCTGTGCCATAATCTTATTCTTGTTCGTTGTTTTTGTTTAAGTTACCTTCACGGCGTCTTTTGTTGTATTCAATAGCGTCTTTGTCTAAAATTACAGTTAAATAACGCATAATTCTTTCATCACGTTTGAGTTGAATTTCAAATTCTTTTACAAAACTTGGTTCTGCAGTAAATTCAAACAAGTGATAAAAACCTGATGATTTTTTCTTAATAGGGTAGGCTAACTTTCTCATACCCCAGTTCTCTTGATGAACAATTTCCCCTTTGTTATCAACAATAATCTTTTCAAATTTTTGCACCGTTTCCTTCATCTGATCATCAGACAAAACGGGAGTCATAATGAAAACGGCTTCGTATTGTTTTACCATAATTCTATTGATAATGTTTTAGTTAAAAATTTATTTTTGTAAAAATTCAGAACTGCAAAATTACAACTTTTTTTCTTACGAATGTTCATTTTGATGAAAAAAATTTTTGTGAGTCAAAAATTTCATTTACAGACTTATAAACAAATTGCCGTTGATAGAAAAATGCGATAGGAGATAGTTAATAAAAATAAAAGCAATACTTTTGTGGCAGGAATTTTGTATATTTTGAGGTACCTATGCGTCAAAAGAATTGGTTGACAAAAATAAGCAAAGTCATATTGCGCAGCCTCACCGTATTGTTGGCGGTGCTGGTGATATGTTTGTTGTTGTTGACCATTCCCAAGGTGCAGACTTTTGTGGCACATCAGGCAACGGCTTTCCTGTCCCAAAAAATGGGAATGGAATTGTACATCGGCAAATTACATGTGGATTTTGATTTGAATATTGTTGCGGATGATGTAAGAATTTACGATCAAAAAAACAACAATTTGATTTCCGCCAAGCATTTGCGGTCGGATTTTCCGAAATTTAAATCTCGTTATCTGGAATTGAATAATGTTTACGTGGATAGTGCAGATGTAACTTTCCGTACTTATGAGGGTGAAGATGAGATGAATTTAAAATATTTCATCAAGTTTTTCAAGCGGGATAAGCCCAAACCCAAGCAGAAAATGCTAATCAATTTCAACAATTTGATTCTGAAAAACAGCCGCTTCCAACTGCGAAACGACAACAAGGCGGGGCAAGATGAAGAAGGTGTATGGAATTATTCCAATATGATAATCAGTAATATCAATTGTAAAATGCACAATATGTCAATATTAGGAGATAGCTTGCATTTGGGCATCGACCGGTTGAATTGTGAGGAGCGTTCCGGATTCGCCTTAACGGATTATAAGGGGGATATTGAAATATTCCGCAACGGATTGTATTGCAATCATACTCATTTCACCACCCGGGACGGTAGTGATGTGGATGTGGATTTCGGAATGGATTTTGAAAGATTCAAGTCTTTTAGAAATTTCAACGACTCTGTCTTTTTTAATTCCATTTTAAGAAGCAGCTATTTGAATACTAAAGATTTAACCTATTTCGTCAAGTCTTTCAAAGGCATGAACGATATGGTGAAAGTGGAGGCGACTGTCAAAGGACCGCTTTCGGATATGAAGGTAAGAAATGTGCAGTTGCAATTGTCTAAGAATACTTATTTTTGTGGCAAAGTGGATATGTTGGGTTTGCCGGCGATAGAAGAAACCATATTGGACATAGAAGTTGACAAGATGCGGGTGTCGATGCCGGATTTGTTGACATTTCAGCTGCCGAAAAACAAGCATATCAAACTCCCGAAGCAATTGCAATCGGTGGAATGGGCATCGGTGCAAGGAAGTTTTTTAGGTTTGTATGATAATTTCTATGCCGATGCCACCTTGCAGAGCAATATCGGAGATGTAACAGCACACATGATGTTCAATAACCATAAAAAACCATTAATGTATGACGGAGAAGCCAAATTAAATCAATTTGATTTAGGAAAAATATTGGCGAATAATACTTTGGGCAAAGTTACCGGTACGGCAGCTTTGAAAGGAAAAGGCGTAAAAATAAATGAAATCAATACAACTTTTAATGCTCAAATTCAAAATGTAGAATTTAACGGAGTGAATATTAGCGAAATATATGCTAACGGAATTTTGGCAGAGCAAGCCTTTAACGGAAGTATCACTTGTCTGGATAGCAATTTTGACATAGAATTCAATGGAGATATTGACTTTAACAAAGAATTGCCGCTTTATAATTTTGAAACAGACATACACCATATCAATTTAAGTAATTTGAAATTGTATCAAGTAGATTCCAACGTGTCGATATCTGCTAAAGTAAAGGCAGATGTGCAAGGCAAAACCCTGGACGAAATGTTTGGAGAGGTGATATTAGACGATATCGTATATTCGCAAGGCGGAGTGGATTATCCTGTTAAGAAAACCACTTTGCATGTGGAACAAGAGGCTGACAATAAACATATTCTATTGAATGCAGGTGGTTTGACAGTAACGGCAGAAGGTAGTTTCCAATATAAAAATATTGTTCCGGCCTTTCAAAATCAGTTGCATCAATATCTGCCGTCGCTCATTCCGGCAAATGCTTCCGAAAAACCGGAAGATTATGTATATCAAGTGGCATCATTAAATGTTGATTTGCAGGAGGAGATACCATTATTGAAATTATTTGTTCCTAATTACATTTTGGAAAACAAAACCAAACTCAATGCTTATCTGGACGAGAGTAAAAATGAATTAATGATAGAGGCAAGCATTGATACTTTGGCATTGAAAAATCAAATGCTGACAGATATTCACTTAACAATGGAATCTACCGAAGATAGTTGTCTGGAAGCACATGGAAATATAGGAGGATATCAGCTGAAGCGTAATGATACCCTCAATGATGTCAATAATATCGATTTGGAAGCTAAAATCAAAAACAATGATATTTCTTTCTTGTTGAATTTGCAAGGTAATGACAACAATCAATTGGAGAATATATTGTTGGAAGGTGTTGTAGGATTTGCTTCAGCAAAAAATATAGCAATCACATTGAATAATGGTTCTGTTGTGTGGGATAGTCAGGTGTTTTTGCTTGACACATTCAACAGGGTGACCATTACACCGGAGAACATTCATGTGGATAATTTCGGTATGACATCGGCTCCAAACAAATCTTTGTCAATTTATAGTCGTGTTAATGAACGTGCAGAAGACGTTATCATGTTTGATTTCAACAATATAGAATTGGGTATTGCTAATTTTATATTAAATAGATACAATGTATCGTTGGAAGGAAATGCAACAGGGAAAGGAGGCATTGTCAATATTAAAGATAAGAGTCATTTTGCTGTCGGCTCCGATTTTTATGTGGACAATTTTGAATTCAATAATGCTCCGATGGGATATGTTTCTGCCAGAACAGTATGGGTAAACGAGCATAAAAAATTGTATATCAAAACAGACATATATGCCGATACGATAAGTGAGGATCAAAAATTGACAACCATAGAAGGCTATTTCGATCCTATTAAAAGGTATATTGACTTAGGAGGAAGTATTAAGCAGTTCAATATTGCCACCTTGCATCCTTATTTAAAGTCGTTTTGTAATCGTTTGGAAGGAGAAGGAACGGGAACTTTGTCGTTCAAAGGACCTATTTCCGACCCGAAATTGGTAGGGGAGATGGTGATAGAAAACGGTGTCTTTGGCGTAGATTATCTCAAAACGGAATATTTTATCAAGAAGAGCAAAATGAGTTTTGTAGATACAGGTTTTATTTTCAATAATTTCATGGCACAAGATGCATACGGCAATCCTGTTGTGATTAGCGGAACTATCAGCCATCAAAAATTGAAAAATTGGGGTTTGGATTTATGGATGAAAGTTTTCAATGCCATGGCCATGAACACAACTGCCAAAGATAACAATTTATTCTATGGAAAAGCCTTCGCAACAGGCGATGTTACCATGAAAGGACGAGCCGGCAGAATGATACAAATCAATGCCGATGTTTATACAAATCCCAAGACCGATATCACACTTATGTTAGATTGGTCAACTACTGCCAGTGAAAGCAATTTTATTTCTTTTGTTTCGTCAGACAAATTAGAGGCAAATGCCGTAGTGCCCAATAAAAAATCTACCACAATGGGATTAAATTTGAAAATACGTGCTACTCCGGATGCCATAGTGAGAGTGTATTTAGACCCGTCCATTGGCGGTAATATTATTGGCAGAGGCAATGGTGCGGTAGAATTGAATTTGGATAGAAACAACGATTTTACCATTTATGGCACCTATACTTTGACAGAGGGCTCGTTTAATTTGAGTTATGGCGACTTCTTAACGCGAAGTTTCAAGTTGCAAAGCGGTAGCACTTTGTCATGGTCAGGCAATCCGATAGGTGTAATGAATGTCAATGCCATTCAGTCAACAAAAGTGTCTATTAATAATTTGGTCAGTGGTGCGGAGGAAGGTAAATCTTATCGACCGGTATCTGTCAATAATATTTTGACCATGAGAGGCAGTTTGGTGAAGCCGGATTTTACTTTCTCGTTCGATTTGCCGGATGCAGACGAAGATATCAAAAGCATTGTCTATAATAGTATAGACACTTCCGACAGGGAGGAAATGGTCAAACAGATGATATCAGTATTGTTTGTGGGCATGTTTGAAGCATCCAATTCGTCCGCTTCGGGAACGATTAATAGTGGTTTGGGATACTCTATCAGTGAATTGGTATCTTATCAAATCAATCGTTTGGTATCGTCTGTTTCTGAAAATTTAGATGTAAGGGTGGCATATAGAAACAACGAAGAATTTGAAGAAAGTGAATATAGTGTCGATTTAGGCGGTAGCTTTTTGAATGATAGATTGATAGTGCATACATCTTTCGGTATTTTAGATCAGGCACATATCTCCAGTGAAGATCGTTTTTTGGGAGATATTACATTGGAATATAAATTAACAAAAGATGGTGCTTGGCGATTGAAGGCTTTCAATACCACCAATCAGCAAAACAAATTGGAATATACATCTAAATATTCACAAGGAATCGGCGTATCGTTTTCAAAAGACTTCAATACGCTAAAAGATTTGTTCAAGCGAAGAAAGAAAGTCGCGAAAGAGCAAGATACAAGTGTTGTAGTTCCCTCTGAATCTGTTGAATAGAATGCTGTTTAGGCAAATAATATTTTGTCAATCACTTTAGGAAAATATTCTTTTTCCAAAAGGTGAATTTTAGCGGCAACATCGTCAGCTGTGTCGGTTGGCAGCACCGGACAAGTGGTTTGAAAGATAGTGTCACCTTTGTCGTAATATTCGTTTACATAGTGAATTGTTATGCCGGTTTGTTGTTCTTTGGCGGCAACAACAGCTTCGTGAACATGGTGTCCGTACATGCCTTTTCCGCCAAATTTCGGCAATAAAGCCGGATGTATATTAATAATTTTATGCGGATAGGCAGCAATCAATGATGCAGGAACCAACCACAAAAAGCCTGCTAAAACGATCAAATCGGGGTGAATTTGATTGATTTTTTCTAATACCATGTCACTTTCATAAAATGATTGTTTATTGATAATCATTGAAGGAATGTGCAGATTTTTTGCCCGTTCCAAAACATAGGCATCGGCATTGTTACAAAAAAGATATGAAATTTCAACTTGTTGGTTGTTAGCGAAATATTCTGTAATTTGTTGCACATTAGTTCCGTTTCCGGAAGCGAAAAAAACAATTCTTTTCATGTTGTCAATTTTTTGCAAAGGTAGTAAAAAAACAAATTTGTTGCCGCAAAACTTTATTTTGAATTTATCTTCAAAGTTCTTAGATAAGTTTTTTGTTCGTCAGTAATGCGAAAACTTTCAATGGCTTTTTGAATGGATTTGTTGTGTGTCCATGTATCTAAACAAACTTGTTGTAAATAGGGGATTGTAGCGGAATATTGTTTTGCCAAAGCAGTGGCCATATACCATGCCTGCATCATTTTTACATAATATTCATCATGACGAATGGCTACTACTTTTTCAATAAGCTTTTTGTCAAAATGTTCGTCTAAATAGAAATTCATCAGCATTTTTATGCCAAAGCGAATAGTAAAAGCTTGTTTGCTTTTCAACCATTTGTCAATATGTGGCAAAAGTTCCTGTGTATGACGTTTGAAAATTTTTGGAGTAAGCGTGTCGCAAGTGCTCCAGTTGTCAATATATGGAAGTAGCCGGTTGATTTCAAAAATGGTTTTTTCATAGTCTTTTTCTTGGTTTAAAATGATGTTGTGGAGCAGATATTCTTCCAAATATTGATGTGGAAGTTCGGCGATAAAATCATTCGCCAAATTATCCTTGATAAGTTCTTTTGCGTATGCTCTCAAAAGCGGAATTCTAACTCCGATGATGGTGTCGGAGGAGATGTTAGGAATAATTGGAGATGTAAATTGCCGATATTTGGCATCTTGTAGTGTAAAAAGATGTTTTTGTATAGGAGTTAACTGTTTCATGTTCGGGATGTTTTGCTGTCAATTGTTAAATAAAAACGTGAAAAGCAGTTTTTTTATTTTGTGGAAAGAAATATAATTTTGTGATAGTAGGTGGATTATTTTGCTAAATAATTTCACAAAAAGTGTTATCTTTGCGTTCGCTAAATAGAAGAAAAATGAAGGTATCTGCAATTTTTGTGGTAGCAATTATGTTTGTGTCGGCAAGTTTTGCCCAAACAAATAGTTATCAATCGCTTAGTAATGAAGATTTTGCAAAAGTATTGTTAAAAAAGCATATTCAGTTGGTGGATGTTCGTACGCCTGCGGAGTTTGCCGAAGGTCATCTTGAAAATGCCATTAATATAGATGTCAACAATCCTGATTTTGTGAACAATATAGTTTGTTTGAACAAGAAATATGCGGTGGCAGTATATTGTCGGTCGGGAAAACGTAGCAAAAAGGCTGCTCAAATATTGGTTGACAAGGGCTATAAAGTGTACGAATTGAATCGAGGATTGCTGCATTGGAATGAAAAACAAGCGGTTCATTAGTAAAAAGAAAATCATGTACAATAAAAAAGCTTGCTTTTACGTTTAAATATTTTGATTATGAGCAAAAAGGTAGTAGTTTTTCTTTTATTGTTGGTAGTTGGTTGTTACACAGTTAGCAGCCAGACCAAAATAGCATTAGGTGCTTGGCAGACACATTTCAACTACAATGCCGGCAAAGATGTGGCATTGTTGGATAATATGCTGTTTTATGCTTCTGAAAAATCTATTTTGATGATAGATATAAAAGAAAATGCTATTCAATATCTGGACAAAGTACATGGCATGAGCGATATCGGAATAAATTGTATCAATGTGTCCTCCGGCGAGCAAACTTTGGTGGTGGCATACGAAAATTCCAATATAGACTTATATAAAAAAGGTTTAATTACCAATATTCCGGATATCTTAAACAAGCAACTTTCCGGAGATAAAACTATCAACAAAATTCTTTGTAGAGGCCGTTATGCATATTTGGCATGTGGCTTTGGAATTGTTTGTCTTGATTTGCAGAAAGCCATTATCAAAGATACTTGGTTTTTTCAAGTAGGCAGTCGTTTGTTGAATGTATTGGATATAGCCATTCAAAATGACAGCGTTTACGCTGTTACAAGTGAGAATGTTTATGTTAACAATTTAAATAACAATGCTATAAATGATTTCACAACTTGGCAGGTAGAGCAGGTTTCCAATGATTCCGGTAGCTTTGTCAATATCAGTATGTGCAATCAAGTATTGCTGTGTATGCAACACAATTCACAAAATTTATCTTCTATCTATGTAAAAAAAGATGGGGCATGGCAGTCGGAAAGCCGGTTTAAACCATTGTTTTACAACAAGATGGAAGAAAAATCAGGGAAACTGTTTCTTTATGCCGATACTTTGGTGGAGGTGTGGCTGGTGGATGATAGTCAAACTTTGGAACAATATATCAATATTCTTTGTAAAGAACCAAATTCTGCCGTTTGTACACAGGAAGCAGAAGTGTATATTGCTTTGGAACAACATGGATTAGTCAAACATTTGTGGGGGGAGGATACAAAAATAGATATTGCATCTCCATCTTACGATGTGGCATGGAAAATGGATTGGTGTCAAGGCAAGCTGGCACTTGTGCATGGAGGTCACAACGATTGGGTGCCGATATGGAGAAACGGAAAGTCTTCGGTGTTGCAAAAAGATCGTTGGGAGGACCTTTCTCCCTATGCTTGGAATTATGATCAGGCGTCAGATTTGGTGGATATAAAAATTGCTCCGTATGATACGTCACAATTGTTTGCCGCCTCGTTGGTAAGAGGGTTGGTGCATATTTGGAACGGAGGCATAATGAGAATCTACAATGCCGACAATTCTTCCTTACAATTGCATCCTTCCGACCAAAGAACAACCAGAACTATGTCGTTGTGTTTTGACCAAAATCAAAATTTATGGATAAGCAACGATGCCAACAATGCTTTGTCGGTAAGGACAAAAGAAAATGTCTGGAAGGCCTATGCAGTTCCTTATTCTGGAGAGCATATTGTAGGTTCTATGATGTGTGATTCACGAGGCGTTATCTGGATGACATACGACAGGTATAGCAGTTTGTTGTTGTTTGACAACAATGGCACCCCTTTGAACAGCAATGATGACCAATGGGTGAAATTGAATACTACACAAACCGAAGCCAACGGACCTTTTGATTATATTTATTGTATTGCAGAAGATAGAAATCATAAAATTTGGTTGGGAACCAATGCCGGTTTGAAATATTATTCTGCAAGCAACAATTCTTCTCCAAGTGCTAAATTGTTAGAAAATAGCAATTTGGTTCCATCTCCGGTGATAACTGTGAATGAAAATGATGGTTTGACAGAGTTGGTATTGAAATCTGAATCAGTAAAGTGCATCTGCATAGACGGCGGCAACCGTAAATGGGTAGGAACTGACAATTCGGGGGTTTTCTTGTTTTCAGAAGATGCTACTGAGCAATTGTTACATTTTACTACTGACAATAGCCCGCTATTGTCCAATTCTATATTGGATATACAAATTGACGGAAATACGGGAGAGGTGTATTTTGCCACTGACAAAGGCTTGGTGTCGTTTAGATATACTGCCACAGAGGGAGCCGAAAATCAAGAAAATTTAAAAATATTTCCTAATCCGGTTCGAGCCGATTACGATGGATACATTGCCATTAGCGGTTTGGTGGAAGATTCGGAAGTGAAAATAACAGATGCACGAGGTGCTTTGGTATATAGAACCGTTTCTAACGGGGGAACTGCCGTTTGGGATGGACGTCGTTTTGATGGAACAAAAGCATCAACCGGAGTTTATTATGTTTTTGTTGCCGGTGGCGGCGAAAAATTGAAAATGAGAAAAGCTGGTAAAATATTATTTATAAAGTAGTTAATAATGAGAAGGGAAAAAGATACCATGGGTTTGGTTGATGTAGAAGACTCCGTTTATTGGGGAGCCCAAACGCAACGTTCCATTAATAATTTTAAAATAGGCAATATCACCATGCCGATGGCTATGATAAAAGCTTTGGCAATAGTAAAGAAAGCCGCTGCTTTTGCCAATGCCGAATTGGGAGTTTTGCCTGTTGAAAAGAAAGACTTGATAGCACAAGTGTGTGATGAAATATTGGCAGACAAATTGTCAGAAAATTTTCCTTTGTTGGTTTGGCAAACCGGTTCCGGTACACAAACCAATATGAATGTCAATGAAGTAATTGCAAATAGGGCAGAAATGTTGAAAAAAGGTAGCATTTCTACAGAAGATAAATTTATTTCCGCCAACGACGATGTAAATAAATCACAATCCACCAACGATGTTTTCCCGACGGCTATGAGAATAGCTTTGTGCAAAGTGGTGGAAGAGGAAACTTTGCCGAAATTAGAAGCTTTGAAAGCAAGTTTTGAAAAGAAAAGTATTGAATTTAAGGAAATTATAAAAATAGGCAGAACACATCTTATGGATGCCACTCCATTGCGTTTGGGAGATGAATTTTCCGCTTATGCTACACAATTAGCCTTTGGTATCAAGGCCTTGCAACGCAGTTTGGAGCATGTAAAAGTTATTCCCATTGGAGGAACGGCTGTCGGAACAGGTTTGAATACACCCAAAGGATACGATCAGTTGACAACGAAATATATCAATCAATTGACAGGAATGAATTTTGTGGCTGCCGACAATAAATATGAAGCCATGGCAAGTCACGATGCAATTGTTGAATGTTCGTCCGCCTTCAAGCAAGTGGCAATCAGTTTGACAAAAATTGCCAATGATATTCGTCTTTTGTCATCGGGACCGCGATGCGGGATAGGTGAAATAAATTTGCCGCAAAATGAACCGGGTTCTTCCATTATGCCGGGCAAAGTTAATCCGACACAATGCGAAGCCATGACAATGGTATGTGCTCAAATATTGGGAAACGATGCAACTATTTCTTTTGCAGCCATGCAAGGACATTTGCAGTTGAATGTTTTTATGCCGGTGATAGCCTATAATAGTCTGCAATCGGCAGAATTAATGGCAGCAGTCTGCAATAGTTTTAAAATTAATTGTGTTGACGGCATTACTGCCAACAAAAAAAATATTGAAAACCATTTAAACAATTCACTCATGTTGGCAACGGCATTGAATACACATATCGGCTATTACAATGCCGCAAAAATATCACAATATGCCTATAAAAACGATTTAACACTCAAGCAGGCAGCTTTGGCATTGCAATTGGTAAGTGAAGAAGATTTTGACAAGTGGGTCAACCCTGAAGATATGGTGTAATTTTATCTTATTAAAGTTACATGACCATATTTTGAATACATTTTCTTCTCATTCAATCGGTAGGTGATAACGTAGGAATATACACCTAATTCAGCAGGTTTTCCTTTTACTGTTCCATCCCATCCTTCTGTAAGGTCGGTGGTTTCAAACATCATTTGCCCCCAACGGTCGTAGATGATAAAATGATATTCGTCGGCATCTACATACGAAAGTACCGGTTTGAAAATACGGTTGGCTTCAATTTCACTATTAGGTCTGAAAGTGTTAGGAATAAAATTGTTAGGGTCTTTTTGAGCTTCCACTATATTGGAATAGCTGATATCTTCAAATCCGTAAGGATTGCCGTGGTCTTCCTTGGCTAAAATCTGGTATTTGAATTTGGCACCAGATTCGTGATAATCCCATACATTGTCAGCATATTCTTGCGATTGGGTGTTGTCTAAATAACTAAGAGTTGTTTCCGATTGTGTTTGTCTCCAAATTTCGTAGCAATCCAGATTGATAAATCCTTCATAGTCGGTCCATTGCAGATTGATGAGGTCGGCGGCAGCATCGCTTAGTTGCAAAACTATATTGCTAACAGTATCGGTGTAGGCAAACAAGACATCGCATTCGTCTGTTGCAGCCGCAAAATAGTAGCATTGTTCCATTGCTACATCTATATTGGTGTCAATAAAAGTATAAGTTGAAAGGTTAGGCGACTTGGATTTTGTGTCTAATAGCGAAAATGAATTTTTATCTATACTTTTGTAAACCGATATTTGGTGGTAGATAATAGAATCGGGAATATAGACGGCAATTTCCACATGGTCGTTGTCTTTTACGCTTACATACCTCAACAAGGAATTGCCATAACCAATAGTTCTGTTAAAGACAACGTCTGTCTTCATGGAACTGGAACTGAACTGATTTTGTGAATTGTAGGCTTGAATATAGTAAGTGTAATTGCTTGAAGTATTGGCTTTTTCATGCTTAAAATTGAGTAGATTGCCCGCCACATCGCCAATTTGAACAAAAGGATCTCCGTTTTCGGATGCAAAAATATGGTAGTTGGTGGTGCCTCCCGGCATATTTTCGTAGGCATTCCATGTTAAAACCACAGAACTGTCGCATTTGTCAGGATTGGCCGACAGCGATAGCGTGTGATGAACGTCGCCAAGCGGACTCGCATTTCTGCATGTGTCGATAGAGCAAATTCTATATTGTTGCACTTCGTCAGCAGAGTTGGCGGTATCTATATAGAAAGTGTTTTCTGCACCAAAAATGGTGTCCACATCGTCCCATATACCATCTTTGAAAATGTAAATGATATATCCTATAAGATCTTCATCTTTGGGTCTGTCCCAGCCGATTTCTATATGGTTGGTATTCGGATTTATGGAAACCGTATCCAATGTGGGGATATCCGGAGCCAAGAAATCGCTATACATATCTGAAAAGGGGGAGGATTGAAAATTACATCCACGATTGTCTGCTACAACTACTTGATAAGTAAGCATTTCGCCACAATAGTGGGTGGTATCCGAATAAAATAGGGCACTTGTAGTATCAACAATGGCAAGTGCTTCTTCGGTCAAACCTCTATAGACGGTAAATGGTTGTGCAAGCGGTTGGTAAGGGGCAAAATAATCTAAT
>JAEEGK010003070.1_pt1 | contig 41794 bp, 32 predicted proteins | sample 8958771 | NCBI WGS metagenome assembly JAEEGK01 (sample SAMN16246547, study PRJNA631951) | gut metagenome | biome: gut microbiome; feature: rumen; material: SC-attached | host: Bos | place: Iran: Karaj | collected 2018-10
TTTGACATTTTTACTTTAACCATTGTTCCTAGTTCCCCTCTCCTCGGAGAGGGGTTAGGGGTGAGGCTTTTAGAACAATATTTTCTTGCCGTTCACGATATTGATGCCCTTCTGCAGCTTGCTGACGCGCTGGCCGGCCATATTATAAATGGCTCCCTCGCCTTCGGAGAGGGCTGGGGTGAGGCTGTTGATAGCGGTTGTCCCCTCTTCTGCGAAGAAGAAGGCCTTTACGCCGGCAGCCTTAGAGATAAAGATAGCCTTACCAGCAGGGATAGTGGTATCCGCTGTAACCTGATAGAAACCAAGTTCCTCACCCTCGGGCTTAGCCAGTACATACTGTGAGCCATCTGCAACTGTAGCAACCTCTGTTCCAACCAAATCGTTAGCCTGATTCAGAGCAGGCAGGACTGCATCTACCTTATTATAATATGTACCCTTCAGGATAACAGGAGTCTTTGCGGGAATATTCTCGGCCTCAGCCAGGATAAGCCAATTACCCTTAGTTGTAGCGGTATAAGCCTTAACATCACCGTTCAGCTCATAGCCGGTAGTGGTGTCATACAGGGTAGCATAACCTGCCTCACCAACGTAGCTTACAGCTGCACCACCAAGTACAGGATATGCATCAGGACCGATGGTCTGACCAAAGGCTTCACCCAGCTTATAAGCAAGTTCACCTGAAGCAACCTTAACATCATTAGTTGACAGATTGAAACAGTTAACCATCTTACTACCATCACCACGAACAAAGTCACTAGAAATGCTTGTACCATTCTTAACTACACCAATGTTATAGACATTCTCAAAGGTTGACTTTTCGCCACCTGTCCAGCCAGTGATAGCGCCGGACTCACGACCAGAGGTTATGTTGCCGACATTATAGCAGTTAGAGATATAGAAGTGAGCTGCACCGGTCATATTCACACCGATGATACCTGCGCCATTAGCATTGGCTGCTGTAATGGTTGCTTCGTTACCGCAGTTGATGATATTAAGAGTCTTGTCTGCAACAAATCCGCTTGAACCACCGACAATACCGGCAACATAGCTGTTACCTGAAACAGAACCCTTCACAACTACGTTCTTGATGGTTGCGCCGTCAGTAGCAGTGCCGAAGAGACCCTGGTAGTTCAAAGTGGGATTATTCAGTGCCAAGGTCACAGTGTGTCCCTGACCATCGAATGTACCAACATACACATTATCCGTATTACCGGCAGGAATATACTTGGCAGCACTCATATCTACGTTTGCTGTGAGAACAGCGTTAGATGCAGGATTGCCCGCATTGACAAACTGGGCCCACCAAAGCAGGTTGCCGGCATTTGTGAGTTGGTAAACACCGTCGACTGCCTCTGCTGCCTTACCTACTGCATGGCAGCCTGTGCAGACACCGTCCTCGCCGGGGGCATGCTCATCAACGATAGAAGCATTTACGTTGCTCAGCACAATTTCAACACCTTCCTTGGGGGTAACACCGTCACAATAGAAGGAACCGTTAGCATAGAGCTTAGCGCTGGTAGAAAGGGGAGTAGGCATAGCGTCTGTGTTCAGTGTCTGGAACCAGTCCTCAGCACCTGAAACACTATTATTCAGTTTATACGTCATCTGGCCATTCTCAAGCGTTACGTCATTCTGACCTGTCTTGAAGCAGTTGATAACACTAGGGTTGTTACGGCCAAAATCCACGCCGTCCTTCCAGTTAATGTCGGCAACTAACAAACAGTTCTTGATGGTTGTGCTGGCACCACTGTTAGCCCAACCAACGAAACCACCATTACCATCGCGGTTGGGAGCATTGATCTTACCATAGAAGGCACAATTCTCAATAGAAGAGGCATTGTATGTTACGGAACAGAAACCGCCAATAGTACCGTCGCCACTCTGATTATCAACAACTTCTACAGCACTGACACAGTTGTATATCTTAGAACCGTCACCCTTCAGCAAACCGCAGAAACCAGCCGTCTGGTTCTGTTTAGTAGCAGTAATCTTACCTGCCAGCTTCAGGTTGTGTACCTTACCGACAACAGTACCGAAGAAAGAGAAACGTGAGCTGTAAGTTGATGTCAGGTCAACAGTAACGGTGTGGTTCTGACCGTCGAACTCGCCACGGAAGGGGAAATTCTCAAATAAACCAATGGCATCCAAGCTACCGTTCTTGTAATCGGTGTAGTCAATGTCAGCTGTCAGCCTTACCTTATAGTTATCATTGTTTAAGTTGTTACGACACATTAAAGCCAAGGTGTTCAGTTCTTCTGGTGTGCCGATGTTGAGGTAGCCATCCTTATCAGCTACCAAGAGTGTAGGATTGGCAGCCTGCCAAGACAACGTTTTGGCGTTCTTGTCAACCGTAATGGTATACCACTGCCAGTCCTCGTTTGTGGGATTCCACTTCCAGTCATTTGCCGATTGGTAGGTGTCAATACCAGCAGTCTCTGTTGAAATGGCAAAATTAGACGCTGAGGGACAGTAGCGAACATCCCAGGAGCTAGTTCCTTCCTGAATTTTAAAGCCTTCGCCGCCATGCTTCAGCAGGCCCGTCCATACATAGACACCTGAGCTGGTTTCTCTCATTCTTGTTAATTGGCGCTGAATAAGATCGCCACTCCAACCAATGGTAGTACCGTCACCAACAAGGTACAATCCGTCATCTGCATACATGCTAGAGCAGATGAGCGCGAGCATTAGAGTAAATAGTTTTCTCATGAGTTGATAGTTAATAGTTAATAAATATAATTAATTTGTTTCTTACAGGTTAATTATTATACACATTCGTGGGCAAAGATAATAATAATAAATGAATTACAACAAAACTATTTCACTTTTTTTTATTCTCGTGTAAAAAACAGAAAAGAGGCGATGGAATTTACAGGGAAAGAAAGGTAAGATAAGTCCTGGTAACTACACTTGCAGACTCCCCGAGGTTACAAGTGCAGTTACCAGGACTTAACACGTGCAGCCTCCGGAGGCTGCAAATGCAATATAGAGTTAATACATCACCTTCTTGCCGTTCACAATATTGATGCCCTTCTGCAGTTTGCTTACGCGCTGGCCAGCCATGTTATAAATGGCTCCCTCGCTTTCGGAGAGGGCTGGGGTGAGGCTGTTGATTGCAGTCTCTTCATCACCATCGAAGTAGAAGGCCTTAACACCAGCTGCAAAGATCTCAATATATGCTTTGCCGGCAGCAATGGTAGTGCCATTGGTTGCCTGATAGAAGGCTACCTCTTTTCCTTCGGGCTTAGCAAGGATGTACTGGTCGCCATCGGCAACAATATCCTTGTCGGAAGCCTTCAGCAGATTGCCTTCAGCAGCAGCAACCTCTCTGTTGGCAGCAGCTACCACGTGAGCACCTTCCTTGCCCTTCAAGAGGAGAGCCTCGCCGGCACATGCCTCAGTAACGGGTGTCAGGTGAACCTGACCATTGATAGCAGATTCTGTTACGGTGTATGCCTTGGCAGAAGACTTGCTGAAATCTACATCCTTATTAGCAACATAGGTAGCATAGCCTGCAGAAGAGATGAATACTACGTTCTTCTCGGGCAGTACCTCAGTACCCTCTGCACCAAAGTCATCGAAGCAGAAGTAAGCAGGTGTGTTCATGCCCCAAGAGCTATTGTCTGTGCTGCTCATTTCGAAACCTAACTTGGCAACTGTACCAAGACTTGTGAGGTCAACATAACGCCAGTCATTAATGATATAAGCTGTAGCCTCATCGCGCAGGTCAGCCAGATAGTAGTCCTTAGTGCCTGTGATCTGATTATTGGCATCATAGCCAGTGATGGTCAGCTTGAACCAGTCGCCCTTATCGAACTTCTTGGCAAAGCTGTCGCCACCAGTCATAGAGTTGTATGCATAGCTGCTATTGGTAATATAGAAGCCAGGAACAACTGCAGGTTCAGTAAGCAGATTTACATAGCAAGGACCAAAATAATCAGTGTTAACATAAGCCACGCCATAGGTCATAGAGCCATCATAACCGCCACCAACAACATTGTTCCACTGGTCGTCAAGTGATTCAAATTTTGTCTCGGTACGATTAGCGTAGCCAAGGTTCCACCATGTAGCGTAGTCACTCATGCAACCGCTATCGAACGCATAGTCGCCGCTGACGTAGAACTCACGATCGTCGTCATCTTCTGTGCTTATACTCATGTGACCATCTACAGGCTCTGTTATGTCAGTAATATCCTCAAGGGTAGCAACTTCAACAATTACAGGAATCTCAGTAACATAGTCGACATAAAGTGTAGCATCATTCTTAACCTTCTTGATATACTTACCATTCTCATTCATCCAGATGGGATACAAACCATTTACAGGCTCTAACTCGGGTAATGCGCCATTGGTATAGATAATGTTCACATCTTCAGAGAGGCTAGTGGTATATTCCACCTGATAAACCTTAGGTCCATCAAGAGTAGGATAGGCTTCCTCGCCAAGGTTCTGTCCGAAGGCTTCACCCAACAGGTGAGCAACATAGCCAGACTTCATCTGCTCGTCTGTAACGGTGGTCTGACCGGTAACAATGCCGTACTCCTTCAGTGCAAAGGCGTTCTTGACATTATCCTTCTTAGTTGTTCCACCGATACATGCTCCAACAGTAGTACCCTCTACGTTACCCAGGTTAAACACATTCTCGATAACAGCAGTAGCGTTGTTAGAACCAGCAACACCACCACAGTTTGTGGTACCTGTTACATCGCCGGTATTATAGCTGTTGGTAACCTTAGCCGTTGCAACACCAACATAACCGGTGATACCACCGACGTATGTGCCGGCGCCAGTAATCTTTGCCTTGTTCACACAACGGTCGATGACAGAGTTGGCACCCATATTAGCAGCGATACCAGCAACATACTGCTTGCCGGAGATCTCACCGTCAACAGTTACATTGCTAACAGAAGCATCCTTCAGGTATGCGAAGAGTGCCTGATAGGTTGTTGTGGCATTATTGATATAGAGACCCTTTACAGTATGTCCCTTACCATCAAACACACCCTGATAGGCCTTTGTTGTTGTAGTACCGCCAATAGGTGTCCATGCATAGTCGCCCAGATCGATATCAGCAGTCAGCACAGCCTTCGTCTTATATTGACCGCCATTCACCTGATTAGCAAACCAAGCCAACTCTGCACCTGTGCCAATCTGATAGATGCCTTCTACAGCAGTAGGCTCAGTCATTGTTGTACCATCCCATGTAGCAACATCTGTAGCAGTCAGAGTTACATTGAAGGTCTGCTCACCCTCAGCATCATCGTCAATCGTATAGGTATTACGGAAGCAGCGATAGCCGTTCTTAGAAGCAGTCAGTGCATAGTTGCCATAGGTACCTGTATAGGTACCATCCTCATTGGCTTTCACAGTCTCGCCATTACGTGTCAGTGTGTAATTCACATCATCCTGCTCGCACTGAAGTCGAATGGCAAACTGCTTAGCCTCCTTAATGGGAAGACGGACCTCGGGAATAGCGCCAAAGTAGGTCTTGTGTGAAATAGCAGTAAAGTTGGCAGAACGACCGTTCAAACGAGAGGTAAGACGGTGATTACCAATGGGATCACCAAAACCATTCACCTGGATTACGCCCTCGTTCATCAGCAACTCTGTGCTGCCATCGTTAGGTATTGTTATAGAAACGGCCTGAGCTGAGGGAGCAGAACCGAAGGTATATTGACCGCTACCCAAAATCAAAGAGGTACCATTGGGTATACCGTTATATGTAATGTAAGCAGACATGTTATAGATACCAGCCATCTTGTTGGCAGGATGGCGCAATCCTGAGTATTGAATCTTAACCTGATCACCAGGAATGAAAGATTTGCTACCCACACGTGTGACATTGGTAATCTCACGTTTACAACTCTTAGCAGTCAGAACCTGATATTCAGCATTACCTGATGCATCTGTCAGGCGTACAATCTGACGACCTTCCTTCAAGAGTACTGTGTAAGAACCGTCTTCGTTCTTTGTTACACCTGTTGTACCAAAACCCGTATAAGTGGCCATCTGCTCACCAATTGTAGGATAGGCAATCTCTACATTGGATACGCCGGAAGGTTTGAAGGTATACTCATAACCATCCTCTGTATCCAGATAATAGAATACGTCGTGCTCGGCATCAACGTATTTGCCAGCCAACTTCTTTGTATCTTCATTATATGACTCGTTGATAACCATGTTGGGGTCAATAGCAGATGCTCCGGCGCCCACGGTTACAACATAGGCAGCAGTATTCTCAGGCCAGATAGCACTCCAATACTCACCACCCATATAGGTGTTCTTCGTAGTTGTGCTGTAATAGTTCAGGCCGATGGCATCATAGGTTACCAAAACGATGGCTGTACCGTTTCCTACTGCCTTGATGGTTGCCCAGGGGTCGCCCTCTGTTTCTTCGATGGTAATAACACCTGTGCAGGGTGTTCCGTCGGGATTGATAACGGTATAATGGAAGTCGGGCTCCATGAAGTAGTTGTTCGTAGAGTTGTCTGTCAGCTCCCAAGAACGCATAGCGTGAGCATCAAAGGTATCACCCACATTCATCTTCAGATGACCACGTTCATTGATATTTACAAAGATGTCACCGGTCTCATAACCGCCGTTCCATTGCACATCATGCTTAATGGTCTTAGCGCCAAAGGCCTCATAGTCTGCGTTGGTAAATGCCAGTACAGGACGCTTGGTCTCGTCTACATTCATAGTGAAGTAACCGGCCTGTGTAAGACCGCCATCCTTCCATGTACGATAGTTATATTGCTGAGAATTAGCCAAGTGGTAGGTATATTTCTTGTTGCCGCCTTCGTTCTCAACTGCAATAGGCTCAACTGGGGTGAATGCCACAAAATGGCTGAACTTCATACCTAAGAAGAAGCCTGCATCAGCAGGTGCCGTAATAGTATAGTCGGCACCCAGAGGAATAGCACCACTAACGGTTATGCCACCTGTTAGTGTACCTGCCTTGTAGAGTGTCATATAGTTCTCTGCCTGGCGAGCTTCACTTGGAATCAGCGAAGCATAGTAGCTGTTACCATTCAAGGCAAGGAATGTCTTACGGTTAGCAGTAACGCTGTTACCGATGGTAATCTCTTGCTTAACGCCTTCTCGTGTGTTTACCGTCACATCTATGGTGTAGTCTGTATCAACTACCCATTCTTTATTGGTGGCATAGATTGTGCTTGTAAGTACGATAAATTCCTGTTCCGACTCATCGGTCACATTGAGTACAATCGTACCATTGACAATGTTGTCTTTCGTGCCATAGGCGGTAAGGACATAACTACCTGCAGGAGCGTCAAACGTGTAGACACGATTGGCGGGTTCTCCTACCTCAACAGCATTACCTGTTGCTTTGTCTACCAGACTCATGGTAGGCGATGTGGAGTTCATCGTCACCTTTACACTGGCTGCGTTAGCAAATATGGTAAACATAGCTAACGCCATGAAAGAGAGTAATAGCTTCTTCATGTTGTTTGTAATTAAGTTAGTTAAACACTATTGTTTATTTATTATCTTTTTTCCGTCCTTGATTATAAGTGAAGGGCGAAGAGTGAAGAGTGAAGAATCTACTCTTCTGCCCATTATATCATAGATGACTTTTTCACCATTTTGAATTATGAATTTTGAATTATGAATTGATTCAATGCCGCTCCAATATCCCTCCGGGGCCAGTGCCAGGAAGTGGGCGGGATTGATATAGACCTTGTACTTGCCAAGGAGCTCTCCCTCTGGCGACCACTGGTAAAGATATCCTGCGCCCTCAAAAGAACCGGCGTCCGTACCATAGATGTAACCTGTATAGGGATTCACGTAGATACCATAGGGCATCATCATATTCTTTATGTCATCCAATACCGTGCCCGGGAACTCTTCATCAATACCGCTTCCTCCCATGCTAATCATCACCTCCTCCGGGTCTATCGTAACGTAATTAAAGGTATATTCATTGGTTATGTATGAGAAACGTGAACCAATGGCCATGAATTTACCATCCAGAGTAGTACAGCTGTATGTAGAAGCATATTCTAACTTCACGAAACAGTCTTCATCTCCCTGCAATGCTTTCTCACAATCAAAAATGATACATGCTGCAGGTATCTTATAATAATCGCCAGGCGAGTTGATGCACAAGTACCGTCCGCTCTGCGACAACTTGCCGTATAGGTTGATCTGTCCCACATCAATGGTATTCTCTACCTGCATTGTTTCTGCGTTCAGAATGCTTACAGTAGTCTCATATTCATGATCTTCCTCAAAGGCATATCCGCCAGTATTGGCTACAAAAAGCCTGCCGTCATAGAGTGCAATGCCCTCTGGCTCGTAGCCAACCTCGCAGGCAGCAATGCACTTGAAGTTACTGATGTCAATCTTTGCTACATAACCTTTCTCGAAGTACTGCATACCGTTTACCGTCTCGCATTCATGTCCGTAACTAGTGACATAGACATATCTGCCATCAGAGCACAGTTTACGGTTGTTGGGAATATCCTCTGTTGCCGCTACTGCCTTGCCCTCCGGGGTGATAAACTGCACCACGTTAGACCAGTTGATGGCAATGGCAATCAGATTCTCATTCACCTGTATAATGTCGTTGGGTGTGTCTCCCAACTTGGAGCCGTTAACATCACGGAACCACTGGTTACTAACCACCTTCCCGTCCTCAAAGTAAGTTATCCTACCATTATCAGCCTGCCATAGCCCCTCATTGAGCAGAATAATCCTCTCCTGCGCCTGAATGCTTACAGTCAAAAGGCATAAGAATGATATAATTATTTGTTTCATAATGTTCAATGCTCAATGTTCAATACCCAAAGCTCATCGTCACCTTATAGTTCCTGCCTGGCATGGGATAGCGTGGAATGTGCTCGTACTGTATGTCCAGTACATCGCAGACCTCTAGACAGAGGCCCCATGATGTCTTGCCAATATGATGGGTATAATCCAACTTCATATCTATATTATGGTATGGCTCCAGGATATCCTCTGGGTCCGCCTTGCTCCACATACGCTCTCCTACGTATAGGTAAGAGGTGGTGAAGCGTAGGTCGCGCCATCCTATAATAGCTGTGAGACCTGTAGAAAGGGTAGGCGAGTAGCAGATAGGCTTGTCATACATATCCTCATCCTCAGGGTCGGTACGGTCTACATCACGTTGCCAGGTGAGCGAGGTAATCAGTGAGCCGTTCCAGTCGCCCCTTTTATAATGTCCCTTGACAGTAGCGTTCAGTCCCCGGCAGAAGGTATAGCCATAGTTCATCATAGACCATGTATAGGTTCCCTTCAGTGGCAGGCAGACAATACGGTTTTCAATCTTATTCTGATATACATCACACTGAATATCCATTGAACATTGAGCATTATTACTATCCTCTTGCTCCTTGCCCCTTGCTCCTTGCCCCTTAATATTTGGATTTTGCTTTTTGAATTTTGAATTAGACAAATGGTACTCAATTCCTAAATTAAATTGCTTGGTGTATTCGGGCTTTAAGTTGCGATTTCCGACTTGCGTATAGTAGAGGTCGTTAAGCGTTGGGGCACGGAAGATCTCCTTGTACCATCCACGCAGTGTTATATTATATAAGGTATAGGCCAGAGAGACGGCGGGTGTCCATCGGTCCAACGGATCAGCAGCACCTACATGGGCAAAGGTAAAGTCATTGTATCGCTGATGCAACAACGAGGCTGCTGCCTGAATGCCACGATAGTTCATCTGTGCTGCCAGTACCTGCTTCTGATCTACACGTTTCACATCATCAAAGTGCTTCAGGTCGGCACGTAGGATACTATATCTGACATCGTAGCTGGTTGACAGAGACAACCACTTCCAAGGCAAGTAAGCTAAGCACAGGGCACCATATACATCTTGCTGGCGGTAGTGGTTATTCACGCGAGCTGTATTCTGATTCTCTGGATAATCGGTGCAGTAGCGTAGATATTCGTTGGTATATTTGGTATTGGCCTTAAAGAGTAGTTTCTTGAGGAACTTCTCCTGATAACTGGCCTGTACAAAGAAGTCGCGGTCCCATTCGCGTCCCACGTTGGTATACTTGTCGCTCAAACGACGTACAATACCCCCCGGGCAACCACGTTCAGAATCGTAATAATAGATATGCGAGGAGAATCCGCCCCTGAACAAAGCACCCTCAATGCGTCCGTAACGGATGTCACTGTTGGCCCTGCGACCCACAGTATCTTCGTATTCCGATTTGTAGCGGAAAGGATAATCGCCACGTGAGGTGCAATACTCGCCGTCTATGAATCCTTGCCATCCATGCCAATTGAACTGACCGTTCAGCTTTGTCATCCAGGTATGGAACGAAGCATTGCGCACCTGTACGGATAGCGAATCGTGGGTAGGACGGCGTGTCTGTAGATAGACAGTAGCGCCTGATGCATATTCGCTGGCTGACTGACAGTTATCCAGCTTATTGGCATTATAAAGTGAAACTGATTCCAAAGATGAGAGTGAGAATTTGCCAAGGTCCACCGTACCGTTCTGTGCATTTGTAATACGGATACCATCCACGTATATGCCTACATGCTGTGCACCTAACGAGCGTACGTTTATGGTCTTCAGACCGCCCAGGCCGCCATAGTCCTTTATCTGCACGCCGGCAAAGTACTTCAGGGCATCGGCAATAGATGTATTACTGAGTGCCTGGAGGTCAACTCCGCTCAGTTTCTGAGATGTTACAATAGTACGAACTGGTTGTTTGGAGGAAACAATAACCTCGTTCAATTGGCGAATAGAATCCTGCTTTTCAGTCTTTGTTTCTTGCTCCTTGCTCCTTGCTCCTTGCCCCTGAAGATATGGATTCTGCGCATTGGCACTTACTGTCACAGTAAATGCCAATACGGTTAGCAGAATCACTTGCAGATAGTAATTTTTCAATTCACAATTCATAATTGCAGTTGACGGACAATAATCCAACCACAGAGCCATCCCCCTTCCCTTTGAGAGGGCTTGGGCATGCTTTTTCCCTCTCATTTGTGAGAGGGCATAAGTGAGGCATTTCCGTCATCCTTGTCCCGAGGATGCATGTTTTATCGCAAAATGGCAGGTTTCCTGACTTTTGCCCGTCAGCGCGTCTTCCCAGAATTTGTTTTTCCAGTGACTTTTTATGCGCTGCGAAAAAGGCAATTACAGTAGCGGGCACTGCTCCGGATTTGCACCGGATTCCCTCTCTACGCTGCTTACTCCATTTACATGGAATGCGCAGGTATCACCATAATGCGTTTGCAAAAGTACGAATAAGTGTGATAATTACAAAATAAAAAGCAAAAAAAAAGAAGAGGCGCTGCCTAAAACAGCGCCTCTTCCTAAAACAGCGCCTCTTCCTATGATGTTACCCTTTCTTTGTCATCTTCATTACATCATCCATGTTGAATTTTCCAGAGAAGACCATTACCGTTACCGAACCGTCTCCGTCAGAGATCATTACTACGGCCGACTGTTGATTCCCCTCAGTGTGATAGATGTTCACTTTACTGTCGTCATCGTTTATCTGCATCAGTTTTTCGTACTTGCCGCTTGAGAGGATTCCTTGGACTTCCTTCTTCAATTTCGTACCGGCAGCCTTATCATCGGATGTGATAATCTGTATGGCTGACAGTTTGTTGGATAGCGAACTGATGTCCACTCCCGGTATGTTAGCCATCTTTCCTACCATACCTATCATATATTTAGAGATGTAAACGTAGGTTACGTTCTTCGTGTCGGCATATTTCTCAAACTCCTTTACCTGTGCGCTGGCTGTCAGGCAGAGCAGTGCCATTATAGTGCAGAGCAGGGATTTTATGATTGTCTGTTTCATCTTATTTTAGAAGGTTTAATTGTTCGTTTAATGTCTTTTCTGCTTTCTTGTTTATTGTATTTACTTTCTCCAGGTGTTCCATTCCCTTGTTCAGGTTCATGGCCAGTAGGGTCAGCGCGCGCTCTGCTTCCTGCTTTGCCAGAACGGGATCCTGGTAGGTATCTTGTTCGGCAGGGTTCTGCTCAAACTTCTGGTAGCCCAATCCAAAGACTATGGCGATACAGGCTGCCACGGCAGCATACTGTAGGATGTGTGGACGGAAGGATATCCGTTTCCTTTCCCCCTCTCTTTGGGAGAGGGCAGGGGTGAGGCTCTTTCTTTCCCATTCATCTATCTTTGCCGACAGGCGTTCCTCCAGTCCCTCAGGGATAGGAATGCGTTCCAGCTCTTCTAAGTTCAGTTCGTCCATGTCTTGGTTAGTTTTGTGAATTGTTGTTTCAGTTTCTGTTTGGTTCTCATTACTATGATGCGGATGTTGCCTTGTGATAGGCCGGTATCTTGTTCTATCTCTTCGTACGAGAGTTCCTCCACCAGATGCATCCTTATAATCCTCTCGTCCCGTTCCGGTAACTGACTGATGAGGCTTTCCATCTTCCGGGCTTCGTCATTGGCGGCTATCTGGCCTTCAAGGCTACGTTCATCGGGTGGTGAGAGCTCGTCCTTCAGTTCTGCGGAGCTATCTATGCGTTTCAGACGCTGCTGGTCGCGTAGTAGGTTCCGCATCAGGGTCACCAGGTAAGCTTGTGTTACAGCCTCATCCTTTAGGTCGTGGCGCTTTTGCCAGAGCTTCAGATAGGTGTCCTGAAGCAAATCTTCGGCATCCTGCACATTGCCCGTCAGATGGAATGCCACCCTGTAGAGCAACCTGTGGAAAGGCATGAATCGTTGCTTGAACTCCTGAGCGTTCATCAGTTACTCAAACTCTTTGTCTGTTATTCAAAGGATACCAGTCTGTAGCCTTTGAAGATGCAATTCAACAAGACGTCTTTCTTCATTTTCTGATCAACGTATTGCAAATCCACTTCATCTAGCATATCACAACGGAACAACAGGTCGCTGATTATTTCGCCTTTTACTTTACCGTAAACTTGCAGCTTGTAATTTGGAGTAATGGCAACTGTATCTTGCTTTACGACTTTCTTTTGTTCGTTTTCATTATTGTTCTCCAGCACCAGCATTTCATATCCTTTCAATGACTGCAGATCTGATTCAAGTTGGTTTTTCTGTTTGTCATCGAGTTTTAATCGTAATTCCGATGAGTACTTGAAGCTCTTTTGCGCAAATTCGTAGTCTTCTTTGCTTATACCAAAGGCACCATCCATCTTGTTTTCCTCAAGGGCTTTGCGTACTTCCTCTGTTTTAACCTCGAACTTGGCACCTGCTGTAGCTTTCCATTTTGCCATCAGTTTTCTGGCATCCTGTCCGAATGCGCTGCCAACGCAGAGCAGCAAAACAAGTGATAAAAGAATCTTTTTCATTATAATTCTGTTTTTGTTATTAATTCTAGTTTTTGTTTCATCGATGAACCCTTCTATATGTGCAAACGAGACTTTCACATGATTTGTTACAACGGGGGACATCTTTTTTCAGTTTGGACATGCACAAAAATACAGAATATCATCCATTCTACAAAACAAAATCCGCCAGAAAAAAAATGTTTTACTGGCGGATTGTTTTTTATGGGGCAAGGGGCAAGTAGTTAGGAGCAAGAGATTTGTTTTGCAGTTAGGGGTTAGCTGTTAGCGAAAACTTTTATTTTTTCTCTTTTATCTTTTATCTCCGAAGAGTTCCCCTTGCTCCTATATTTTATATAAATATGTATTTACAGATAAACAGGATGGCCAATACCCACATAGTGATAGAGATATCCTTGAACTTACCTGCTACAGCATGACAAAGCACATAAGAGATAACACCAATCAGAATACCGTCGCTGATGCTATAACACAAGGGCATCAAGATGATAGTCAGAAAGGCAGGGATAGCCTTGCAATAATCTTCCCAATGGATACGAGCAACAGAGGGCATCATCATTACACCTACAATGATAAGGGCAGGAGCAGTGGCTGCACCAGGGATAGAGAGGAACAATGGGCTGAAGAACAATGCCAGAGCAAAGCAGACCGCTGTAGCAAAGGCAGTAAGACCCGTACGACCACCTTCGCCAACACCAGATGCACTCTCTACATACGTTGTGGTGGTAGAGGTACCCAGACAGGCACCGGCTACGGTAGCTATAGAGTCGGCCATGAACATCTTCTCCATACCGGGAATCTCATCGCGCTTGCCATTAGTTTCAACCATATTAGCACCATGATGTACACCAATGATGGTACCCATGGTATCAAACATATCTATAAATAGGAAGGTGAATACAACCACCAGCATATCCCAACTAAGCAACTGGCTCCACTCAAACTTACAGAAAAGAGGCTCTACGCTGTCAGGGACAGACATGAAACCGCCCAGTTTGGTGATAGCCTCGCCTGTTGAAGGATCCTTGATAAACAGACCCATGAGCGTGGTAACCAGGATACCCCAGAGGATACCGCCACGAACCTTGGCCATTACCATACCAGCAGTTATGAAGAGGCCTACCATAGCCAACAGGGCAGTACCTTCGGTAATGTTTCCTAAGCTGACCAGCGTTGCGTCGTTATTAACTATGATACCGGAATTCTCCATTCCAATGAAGGCAATAAACAAACCAATACCTGCACCAATGGCTTTGTTCAGAGTACCAGGGATAGCCTTCAGCAACAGGCTGCGCACATTAGTAACGGTAAGGAGGATAAAGATGATACCCTCTATCAGTACGGCTGTCAATGCAAACTGCCAGCTATAACCCATTCCCAAGCAAACGGTGTACACAAAGAAAGCATTCAAACCCATACCAGGAGCCAGTGCAAAGGGCTTCTTGGCATACAGTGACATTACCAGCGTACCAATGATAGCTGCCAATGCTGTAGCAGTAAAGACACTACCGCTGGGCATACCAGGCAGGGCGCTGAAGATGTTGGGATTAACGGCCAGAATGTAGGCCATAGTAAGGAATGTTGTGACACCCGCTAAGATCTCTGTGCGAATACTGTGCTTCAGCGGGTCAAAGCCAAACAGTCTTTCTAATGCATGTTCCATAATGTTGTGTATTTTTTTTAGTATGTTTTTGAAAACAGATTGCAAAAATACAAATAACAGAGTTAATAGCAAAGGAAATATTGAAAAAATCTTTAGCAGCTGATTATTTACTGTAACGCATTGAGTATTTCCGAACGTAAGTGCTAATACCTGAAGGGGTGCAAGACTAGGGTTTGCAGGGAGCAAGACATGCTCTTACAGGGATAGAAACGGCATCTTGCCTGATTCGGGCGCCCGCCCGAATCCGAAAATTTACAGTTATACCTTATTTCACATTAATGAGGAATCTTCCGCTAACCGCTAACCCTTAATTATAAACAGAAGAACTAAAATAAAGTTAAACATCATCAAATCAAACGAAAAAGTAGGTAAAATTTGTTTTTTCAAGGCATAATTTCTAACTTTGCAGCCAAATAGAAGCATAATGAGTAGAATTAGAATATATTGGATATTTCTGCTAATGATGACCTCAATGGTCTCATTTGCACAGCATAGGGTGAACATCTATAATGCTGATAGCATTCAGAAGTACCTGAAAGAGCGCATTGCCGAAACAAAAGTCAGGCAGAAGGCGGCACGCGATGCACAGAAGGCCGTCGATAAGGAAATGCTTACCCTGCAACGTGATTTGGAGAAGTCACGCAATCAGGCCATTAAAGACCGTCAGCGTGTAAAGGCCGCTCAGAAGAACGGCAAATTCTATCAGCCCAAGCCATACGTTCCTGCTGAACTGAAGAATCAGAATGTAGAAGAACTCTCTAACCTGAGCAAGGAAGAACGTGTTAAAATAGAGGCCGAACAGAAGCAGAAAGTTGAGGCTGCAAAGACCCAAGCTAAACAGCAAGCTGAAAAAGCCAAGATAATGAGCAAGACTGGCGGTGCCCGTGAAAGAGCTGAACTGCGTGCATCCGCTCGTCAGCAGAAGCAGCGCCGTAAGGAAAAGGCTGCAGAAGATAAGCTGAAAGCAAAAGCTGCAAGAGCAGAAGCAAAAAGAGCCACAACAGAGGAGGAAGTAAAGGACACTATAGCATTGGAAAAACTGAACAATCCAGAAAAACCGGAATCTCCGGAAATTTCGGAAAAGCCAACTAAGGCAGAGAAACCCGCTAAGCCTGCCAAAGTTGAAAAGCCCAAGGTAGAGAAGCCGATACTGACTCCTGAACAAGTTGCGGAAGAAAAAGCTAAACAGAAAGAACTGAAGCAGCAGGAGAAGGAATCAAAGAAGAAATACAGCATTCGAGAGCAACGAGCCAAGGCTGTTGCTGAACAGAAAGCTAAAGAAGCCAAAGAGAAAGCAGAAAAAGAAGGAGAAGAATAATCTCTGTTATTCGGAATAACTTATTACAGGATAACTTAACATCAACGACAGGACATGATAAATAATATCAAGATTCTATTGTTTATACTTCTGGCCGCATGGCAGACAGTAGGTTATGCCCAGATAGCCATCTTAGAGAACATACACTGGAAAGACGAGTGGTTGCTCTCTGGTGACAACAAGCTGATAGGTACCGTTAACGCTACCGCTCCTTTGGATGTAAAGATGAAATGCACCAAGGAACTGGTAAGCGATAACACATGGGAGATTACGTGGACGTTCACCGCCAAGCGCGACATCCCCAACGTACACCTTACAGCCAGCTTCGAGCATGTATCAAAACCCTATTGGTGGATGATCCCTGCCGTATCCTATAACGGCAATATAAACAGCCGTGGTCAGGAGCCCAAAAACGAGAAACGCGACAGACAGTGGTACACCTTCTCATACAAGCGTACCTCTATCCCCGGTGCTATCTATAGCGAGGGCGAGGATTTTGCCATTGCCACCTTTGGCAATGTTCCCGAGAAGGCCGAGGACGACTACTCTTGCAGCATACAACCTGAGCCCAACATCATCACTCACCAGATAGTATGGCCTGAAGAGGAGATGCCCGTTTCATATTGTGCACAAGACCAGTACATTCCCGGATGGCGTCGCACCTACAACATGAAGCAGGGCGAGACTCGTACACTGAGCATGTATCTGATAGTAGCCCGTAAGGAGACCAACCATAATGCATACCGTCATATGCTGGATATGGCATGGCTGATGGCAGAGCCTGAGAAACTGCCTGCTCCGGACGACAAGAAGATGTGGGAGCAGAGCGTGGAGTTCTGTCACCGCTCTCTATGGATAGAGAATGACGATTACATGGGCTACCTTATGGGTCTGAACCTGGACGAGAAGGGAGAATGGCAACAGGCAACACGTAACCGCTATGAAGTAGGATGGATGGGACAGAACATCAGCCTGGCAGTTAGCATCCTGCATGACTTCCTCAAGACAGGTAACCATGTATCCATGGATCAGGGACTTGCCACATTAGATACTTGGGCAGATAACTGTCAGTTGCCCAACGGACTCCTCCTGACACAGTACGATGCTGTCATCAACAAGACACGCTGCATTCTGGATGCCTGTAATCTGGGAACAGCAGCCCTGCAGTTCTTCGAGGCTGACCAACTGGTAAAACAACTCCGACTGGTTCGTCCTGGCTACTTAGGTGCCGCATGGGGCATCTGCAACTTTATGCTGACCGACCAACAGCCCAACGGCTGCTACGGCAGAGGCTGGACAATGGACGGCAAATGCATTGAACGCGAGGGTGGTACAGGCGCATACCTGATACCTGCCATGCTGAAAGCATACGAAATCTACAACGACAAGAAGTACCTTGAGAGTGCGCAACGCGCGTACCTTTATTATATAGCGTTCTTCAAGAAGAACGGATTCAGTACAGACGGTACTCTGGATACACGTTGCATAGACAGAGAATCTGCCTATCCCTTGCTGACATCAGCCATAGGTCTTTACAAGGTTACCAAGGATGATGCGTACCTGAATGATGCCGTTGACGTTTCGTACTACCTAAGCACATGGCTCTGGCATTACAATATAAACTATGCCGAGGGTGATGTACTGCAGCAGTATGGCTATAAGACATTAGGTGCAACCAGTGTCAGCACACAGCGTCATTACTTTGATACCTTTGCCTGCAGATGGGTGAATGACTGGCGTGAGCTTGCCAAACTGACCGACGACTCGCAGTGGAGCGAGAAGGCAGAGGCCATCTGGCGCAACAGCTGCCAGATGGTAGGTGATGGAAAGTTAAAAATAAACGGACACATCAGACCAGTCGGTTCACAGAGCGATGCATACTATGGATGCTCATGGCATACCCGTGCAACAGGGGAGGGGATACCACCCATTGTATCTAAGAATAGAATCAATGATTGGCTGGTAGCTTGGCCTTGCGCTTTTCGCTTAGAAATACTCAGAAAAACGGAAGAATAGCTAAATTATGCCCCAAAATCCATAAAATTTGTTAATTTTTGAGAGAATTTATATATAACATTTTGATTAACAATTTAATAATATTAAATTTGCATGTCAGAAATTATTATTAGCAAATAAATTACAGAAACCATGGCAAACAAGAAGAAAGTTGTAAAAAAGAAATTGTTGACTCCCAAGGAACATGAGATTATGTTGAAATTGTGGACCTTAGAGGAATCAGGTGTTAAACAATCAAAAGTTCGCGACATTCTTGAGTTGTTCAAGGCTGATGGTTCAGACATGGCTTACACCACGTTGGCAACCTTCATCAAGATCTTGGTAACCAAGAAGTATGCATCTGCATCAAAGTCGGGAATCCTTATCTACATCAAGTCTAAGATCTCACGCAAGGACTATGCAAACATTGCAATGAAGTATGCGTTGGACGATTACTTTGGTGGCGACAAGGCACAGATGATAGAAGCAATCCAGGCATTGTAATATCCTCTAACACCGGACATCTAAGGCAAGCAATGCTTGCGAGTACAAAGCAAAAGGGACTGTGTTCAACACAGCCCCTTTCGTTTTTTCTTTAGAATGTTGCGCTAAATTACTTAGCAGCAGCAAGACTAGCCTTACGGAATGCCTTCATAGCCTTCTCGATTTCCAGAGAAGCCTTACGAGCACGTGTACCTGCAGCCTTGTTACCATTCTCTGCCTGAGCAGCAGCGTCCTTTGCGAATGCGCCATAAGCGGCAGCAATCTGGTTGAGTAAATCCTTCATATAATTATTACTTTAAGTTTGTAAACACCGCAAAGTTACAAATATAAATTGTACAACACAACATTTGCACAAAAAAAATCAAAAAAATGCCCAAAAACATGGTTTAAAGGCCTTCTGGGGTAGATTTTCGTCTGTTTTACAACATAAAATCATTCTTTACAAGACGGACAGAGGCCTTTTACAACGTATTCTGCATCTTCCATCTGATATCCTTCAGGCAGTGATACCAGTGGAATGGCATATTCTTCCAAGCAATAGGTTCGTCCACACTTCCTGCAAGAGAAATGTATGTGATTTAGGTGGTGGTCATCTACGCAACGGCAGACACAGTATTTCTGAAATCCTGTCCCGTCATCAATCTCGTGCAATAGATGGTGTTCTGTAAACAGCCTCAAAGCACGGAATATACTGGAGCGGTCCATTTGCGGCAGACGCTCCTCCATATCCTGCAGGGTAAATGCCTTATGGAAACTGCCACACTCCTTCCATACCAATATGCGTACAGCCGTCGGCTTAATATCATGCTCCTGCAAATGCTCTATATCTAGTTCATAATTCATAGTTCATAGTTCATAATTCATAATTAAAAAAACGATAACGTTAACGAAAACGAAAATCTTATTTTTAATGTCAATAACCTATAACCAATAAACATTATTATTTCGCTAACCTTTAACCGCTAACCGATATCCATGCCAAAGGTATATGATTTCTATGAGACTGCAAAGTATTTTAATTCTTTTCTTTATCTTCTTCCATGGAAAGACTTTGCATTTGGAAATAAATTGCTATCTTTGTAGCGCCTATAGCACAATATCACTAATGAAACGTCTTTTGCTCATATTCATAGCAACCCTGCTGAATATGGCGGTTACCGAGGCTTCTGAATTACGGAATCTGAAGGTTAACCGCATGCTGACACCGTATGGCATTGTACGAACAGGTCAGTTCAGCTGGCAGATAGCAAGCGAGGAGAATAACGTACGCCAGTTGGCATATCATATCAGGGTGGCCAGCACAGAGGAAGGCTTACAAGGTGGGCCTACGATGATGTGGGACAGTGAAAGACGTGAGAGTGCTGATATGATACAGGTTTATTATCAAGGCCGGCGTTTCCCTTATGACAGTACCATCTACTGGCAACTTGATGTATGGCTCAGCAACAATGAGCATCTGCAGAGTCCCGTTCAGAAGATTCAGACAGGTAGCAAAGGACAGGGGTGGAATGAAAGTCCTGTTACAAAAGCTGACGTACAGCATGATTACTTCTTCTATCGCAGGTGGTTGCATACACTAATGATGAACCAGGCAGAAAGTGGAGAGTTACAACAGCCTGTGCCAGATGACACGTCAGCCATCCCTGTTGATCAGGTAGCGGCTGTATTATATAGCCTATTTAAAGAAGAGGGGGATGTGAAAGCCCTCTATGATTATTATAATATGGTAAGACAATGGATGACGTACCGTTGCCAGAAAGACAGCATAGTAAGTACCCAGCTGATTCATTTGATGAGCGAGATGGCACAACGACAGAACCTGCAAGCCGATGTGCATGAATACAGTCGGCTCAAAGGCGATAGCATTACATATGAGCCCTATTGGCTCTATGCCGACGAGCCTGCATGGTGTAGAGGCGCCATCCGTCAGGCAGAATCAAGTATTGCCTATAACAGGGTAGAGCTGACCATTCCATCAATTGGAAATAAAAATAGCAAAGATTCCATCTCTCACGAGTGCCCTTACGGAACCATCCGCAGTAAATGGAGTAGGGCAGAGGGGAAGACCATCTTGTGGGAGATAATAATTCCCGTAGGCGTACAAGCCCGCGTACATTATCCAAAAGATTATGCAGACGAGGAAGGCAAGACATCCAAGATCCTAGGAAGCGGAAAGTGGAAAATAAAATTAAGCCACACGTAATACCGTTATACCGTAATAACGAAACAACGATAAGACAATACATAAAGAAAATAATCAACAAATAAAACATAAGACTATGATACAGAATGATTTGCAGAGAATGCGATGGCAGATTCTCGATGAAGCGCTTCGCGATCCCGTCTATGAATATTTCATGGGCGAGCGTACGGCTACCAATGAGACAGGCAACACACGTAGCCTTATCTATTTTGTGAATCAACGACTCAAGAAAGTGAACCGCAACTGGAGTTGTAGCAAACGTATGCTGCAGAACGATGTGACCTTCTTCAAGAAGAAAGGGGCTCGACTGATGCCCAGTTTCCGCAGAGGCCACAAACGTATCCTGCGCTACATCAACTTGGAGTGGAAGAATCCTTTGTTGCGTACCTCATTAGGAGTGGATGTTGCCCGTGAGCCTGAAACAACCTGTACACTTCCAGCTCTTGCAGAAGGACCTAACACTGCCATCAATATACGTATTGCTACCAATCTGGAACAGGAATTGCTCACACGCCTGCAGAATCCTGAGGTGAAACAGCGTCAGACCAATGTAGAGGAAGGTTATGTTACCATTCAGGTAAGTGTACCTATGAGTGATGACATAGACCGCATTGTATTGTCATACGGCACTGACATAGAGGTGATGGGACCTGTTTCGTTCCGCAACAAGATCCGACGCACTATCAACGATATGCAGAAGCTCTACAAAAAAGAAACACCTGCAGAACGTGCAACACCCGTCCAAGGGGATCTCTTCGGTGGAATGTTATAAGACCTCGTTATAACGACATAACGAAATGTCGAAATCAAAAACCATAATCAAAAATTAACAACAAATGAAAAAGATTCTTATTATTGCAGCATTGACCCTCCTGGGTATTTCAGGAATTAAGGCTGACACACCACGTGCTGAATATCCACGTCCTCAGTTCGAGCGCTCACAGTGGCTGAACCTGAACGGGACCTGGACATACACGTTCGACTTTGGTAAGTCAGGCGTTAACCGCGACTTCCGCAACAGTAAGGGGTTTGACAAGAATATCCTGGTTCCTTTCTGCCCCGAGAGCAAGCTCAGCGGTGTAGAATACACAGACTTCATCAATTCCATGTGGTACCAGCGTACCATCAGCGTTCCCGCAGAGTGGGAGGGCAAGCAGATTCTGCTGCACTTCGGTGCTGTGGATTATGAGGCCACTATCTACATCGACGGACAGGAGGTTATGCAGCACTTCGGTACAGGCAGCAGCTTCGAGATGGATATCACCAAGTATGTCCCTGCCGGTAAGAGTGCTAACCTGGTGGTTCGCGTGAACGACAATCTGCGTTCTGGCATGCAGCCAGGTGGTAAACAATGTTGGAACTACTATTCAGGCGGTTGTGACTATACGCGCACCACCGGAATCTGGCAGACCGTATGGATGGAGCCCGTAAGCGCTCAGGGGTTGAAAACCGTGTTTGCCATTCCCGACATTGATCAGCAGCAGCTGATTGTGCGTCCCGAATTCTACACCGAGGCAAACGGAAATACCCTTACCGTACAGGTACTGGATGGCAAGAAAGTCGTTGCCACAAAGACAGCAAATGCCGTTAACGGTGCCAGCGTAGTACTTCCTATCAAGAATCCTAAACTTTGGAGCCCAGAGACTCCTAATCTGTATGACGTAAAGTACATCATCAAGGATGCTGCCGGCAAGGTGATAGATCAGGTAAGTTCTTATGCAGGCATGCGTAAGATTCACTGCGCCAACGGATATTTCTATCTTAACAACCAGCCTTACTTCCAGCGTCTGGTACTCGACCAGGGTTTCTATCCCGAAGGTATATGGACTGCTCCATCTGATGAGGCTCTCAAGCATGACATAGAGATGAGCAAGGCAGTTGGCTTCAATGGCGCTCGACTGCACCAGAAGGCTTTCGAGGAGCGTTACTACTACTGGGCCGACAAGTTGGGTTACATCTGCTGGGGTGAACAGGCTTCATGGGGTACCAATGTCAACAACCAGGAGGCAACGGGTAACTTCCTTCGTGAATGGACCGAGTTGGTTGTCCGCGATCGTAATCATCCCTGCATCGTTACCTGGACTCCTCTCAACGAGACATGGGGTGCTCAGGCAGGTACTTATGTACGCTTTGTACAAGACCTGTACAACCTGACAAAGGCCATTGATCCCACACGACCTGTAAACGATGCCAGTGGCGACGGACATGTGAAAACCGACATCTGGAGCGTGCACGACTACACCCGCGAATATGACAAGTTAGTAGAGAATCACACCTTTAAGGATGGTAAGCCTCACTACCGTAATATGCGCGACAAGAAGTATCTGGCCGATTGGGAAGGACAGCCTTATATGATTGACGAGTTCGGTGGTCTGGGATGGATTCCCAAAGAACAACGCAGCAACTCATGGGGCTATGGCGCACAGATAGAGACAGAGGACGAATTCTTCCAGATTCTGGAGAAGGAGATAGACGCCATCAAGGCCTGCAAGAATGTGGTAGGCTTCTGCTACACACAGATTACGGATGTAGAGCAGGAAAAGAACGGTGTTTACTATTACGACCGCCGTCCCAAGTTTGATGCTGCCAAATGGAAGGCTATCTTCGAAAAGATTCCAAGTATAATAGAGGTAACCAAATAAAGCCAAATATCAATAGAATAAAAAATGCATCTTCAGGTGCATTTTTTTTGTTTTTTATTTGTATATATATAAATAAGGTGTAACTTTGCAACAAAACCTATATACAATAATAACTTATATAAACTTTAAACTATTATGAAACAGACATTACTAAAATCATTTCTCTTACTATGTAGCCTAATAGTAGGAAGCGTTGCATGGGCTGATAACTTTGAATTGTATTCAGGTGACCTTACCGAAGGTGATTATATCATTTTTTATGGTGACAAGGCTATGAAAGCAACTGTGAGTAATAATCGACTCCAGTACATAGAAGTAAAACCCGAAAACAACAGAATCTCAACAACAGAATCTTCTATTGTATGGCATATAGCAGCAAGTGGCGATTATTGGACACTCTATAACGCTAATGCCAAAAAATATGCGGCAGGTAATGGCACTAAAAACCAGGCAGGGCTATTGGATGATGCAACTGACGACAAAGCCTTGTGGTCTGTATCAGGTACAGAGACCTATGACTTCGTGAACAAGGCAAATGCGGCAGGGAAGGTTAACTCCACTCTACGCAACAATACCACATATGGATTTGCCTGTTATGCTACAGGTACTGGTGGTCCTTTGTATTTGTATAAGAAGGTTGACTCAGCTACTCCAACCTGTGATGCTCCTACATTCTCTCCTGCTGCAGGTACTTTCACCTCTGCTCAGGAAGTAGCCATCAGCACTACAACTGAGGGAGCTACTATTTTCTATACCCTTGACGAATCCGTTCCCACTACTGAAAGCACACAATATACAAGTGCCATCACTGTAAGTGAGACAACAACCATCAAGGCTATTGCCGTAAAGGATGGATATGACAACAGCTCTGTTGCCAGCGCAACATACAAAATCGTCAACATCAAGCATGCCGGTATACTTGAAGATCCCTACACTGTAGCTGACGCCATAAATGCTATTGACCTTAACACAGGTGTTACAAGTGTCTATGCTAAGGGTGTCGTCTCCAAGATTGTTACGGCATACAACCCAAAATACGGCAACATCACCTATAACATCTCTGCAGATGGTACTACAGAAGGTCTCCAGCTACAAGCATATCGTGGCAAGGGTAAGAATGGAGACTGGTTCACATCTGAATATGACATCCAGGTTGGTGACGAGGTTGTTATCTATGGTAATCTGAAGAAGTACAACACCACTTATGAGTTTGATACAGACAACCAACTTGTCAGCCTCAAGCGCAAGCCATTTAATGTAACCATTGGCGAGGCTGGCTACGCTACCATGTATCTGCCTAACGCAGTTAAATATGTTGGAGCTGTTGTACCTGAAGCCAAAGGCGTATGGACATTCGACGATCCTGCAAATCTCTTAGCTGGTACCGGCGTTGCCACACTACAGGCAACTACTCACAAAAAGAACGATGTTACAGTAACAGATCTTGCTACAGCTGATATTACAGTTGTTGAAGGTCCTGCTGCAGGCAATGGTGCTGTAAAAGTTCCTGTCGGCTCAAGCCTGATGATGCTTGCCAACACTGGCGCAACAGAAATAGGCACATACACTGTCATGTGGGATGTTTGTGCAGATGACTGCTCAACATACATTCCTCTTCTACAGAATAGCCTGACCGACGGTAAAGACGGCAGTTTCTACATCAACAAGTATGCAGTTGGTCATGGTGGCGATGTCGGTTATAACGGCAGCATCAAAAACGGAGAGTGGAACCGTATTGTCTTTGTCGTAGAACCTTATGGTGCTTCTGTATATCTCAATGGTGTATTCCTCGCATCTAAATATGGTTTGACTGCTGACAACCAAGCTTATAACATGCATTGGTTACTAAAGGAAGGCGGTGCACTATTCTTTGCTGATGAAGACGGCGAAGAGAACGTCGTTAAGGTATCTGAAATCCGTTTCTGGGATCAGGCTCTGAACGCTGCAGAGGTAGCCGAGCTTGGCACATGTGTTGGTGCAACAGAGGCTGTGACAATTCCTGACGCAAAGGGCGTTTGGACATTTGACGATGCAGATAATCTGACAGCAGGTACAGGCGTTTCTACGATGACTGCTACCAGTGGTGTGATAGCAAATGGAGACGGTAGCGTAACAGTTCCCGTTGGTGACGAATTGGAGATGACAACAGAACTGGAAGCTACAAGCCTAAAAACTTATACCCTTATGATGGATGTCAAGTTCCCTGATATAAGTGGTTACACATCACTCTTCCAGAACAAGCTTGCCAACGATGGTGATGCCAGCTTATTCATCAAGAACGGACAGATAGGTCTTGGCGGCACTCTCGGCTACAATGGCGCAATAAAAGCCGACACATGGTATCGCGTTGTATTTGTTGTCGATAACTTATATGGAACCCTCTATGTTGACGGTGAGAAGATAAGTCAAAGTTCTTCTCAAGTTGCACAACATTGGCAACTGAGCACCGGTGTACTCTTCTTCAGAGACGATGATGAAGACGAGAAGGTAGTTACAACAACCGAAATCCGCTTCTGGGACGAGGCTCTGAGCGCTGCACAGGTTGCTCTGCTTAGCACAGTAGGCACGGAAATAAATAATGACGAGGAACAACTGGCTGGAAGCCCGAAGGTTTATACAGCTCAGATTACCGGCAAATACTTGACACTGAACGAAGTTAATGGTTCAATCCCCGCACAAACAGCCGTTATTCTGAAGGGCGCTCCTGGCATTTATTCCTTTGCTTCTACTGATGGCGTTGATCCTATCAAAGATAACGACCTGCAGGGTACACTTGAGCCTATTGACGCTACTGGCAAGTACGTTCTGGCACAGCCAGAAGGAAAGAAGGTAGGCTTCTACCTGGCTAATGAAGGCAAGATTGCTGCAGGCAAGGCATACATTGAACTTCCTGTTACAGAGGTTAAGGCCTTCTACTTCGATGGTGAAGAAGAAACTGCAATAGAAAGCCTCACCCCATCCCTCTCCGAAGGCGAGGGTGCCATTTACAATATTGCTGGCCAGCGCATAAGCAAGCTGCAGAAGGGCATTAACATCGTGAATGGAAAGAAAGTGCTTTTTTAATTCATAATTCGTAATTCATAATATTATGACGATGAGATATATTAAACCCGCATTTAAGGTAGAATCGGCTCAGGTTGTCAACATGTTGGCAGAGAGCCTTGTAATAAATGGTGACACCACTGTGGATGGTGGTCAAGCCCTGACTAAGGAAGATAGTTGGGCCATCTGGTCCGACGAGGACTAATCTAGATTTATATATCTATTTATCAGAAGGCAGCTCTCACTATGGGGGCTGCTTTCTTCTTTATTTAACACAAACTCTGTCATCACACCTACTTTCATGACTATTTTATCGGTTGCAGTTAAATTCTCCTCTTATTTCTTTGTTATTACATAGATAAGGCTTATATTTGTGCACTCTTTGTTAATCAATGAATCGTACGCGCATATGCGCAACCGAGATATTTAGGTATTATTTAAAACACATTCAAAATGAAAAAGATTTTACTTTCATTTCTTCTTGTTACAGCAGGTATATCCTGTTGGGCAGATGAGTATTATTTGGTTGGTGATGCCACTCCTTGTGGTTGGGCAACAGGTGATGCCCGTAAACCAATGCAAATGACTGAGACAGCTACCACTGGTGTCTATGAGTGGTCAGGACTCCTGAAACATGGCGGTGATGCAGCCGGCAATGGTTTCTACATCTGTAACAGTCTTAGTGGCTGGAGTGCCTTGTATCCATCAGAAACATATCCGATTTCTGATACAGGCGAATCTACATTCCAGAAAAACCAGGAATTTAAGTGGAACCCCACAAATACCGACTGGCAGTTCTACACCATTACACTGAACACAAATGAAGGTAAGGTTTCCTGGGTTGCCGGAGATGCATGGATTACACCCGATGCTGATGGTTTTTACAACATTGGTACGGCTAAGGACCTGTATTGGTTCTCTCTGGTAGCTATAGGTAATCGTTCTGTTAAGGCAAAACTGACAGCCGACATTGACTATACAGCATATCCCAAGGGTATTATCGGTCTGAACAGCAACAAATATGCCGGCACCTTTGACGGACAGGAACATACTGTAACCATTGACATCAAGAACAACACAACATGTACAGGTCTCTTCGGTGTAATCGACGGTGCAACCATCAAGAACCTAGTTGTAGAAGGTAATTGTGAATCATCTGCAAAATTAATTGGCGGTCTGGGTGGCGTAAGTTATGGTAACTGTACCATCGAAAACATCGTGGTCAAGACAGCCGTTAAATTCACAGGCACCGGCGATGCAACCTGTGGTGGTATCTTCGGCGATATGGAAGCTGCCTCTACTGTTAAAAACTGTGCATTCTATGGTTCATTTGAGTCTGAGAAAGGCTCAAACATTCGTGCTTTGGCTAGTTGGTGTAGCAACAATCCGCAATTTACCAACTGTATCATTGCTCCTGCAGAAATTAATGCTAATGGTTATGATACCAACAACCTTGCTAACGGCGGCTATACCACCAATAACTGCGTTAAGATTGCTGCTAACGATGTAAAGCTAGCCTCTGGTGAACTCTGCTATACTATGAATGGTAACCAGAGCGAGATAGGTTGGTATCAGAATCTTACTGGTACTGTTGATGCTAAGCCCGTTCCTTTCTCTTCTCACAGCCAGGTATATGCCAATGGCGCACTGAAGTGTGATGGAACCAGCGCTGGTGGCGAGCTTACCTATAGCAATAATAAGACCGGACTTATTCCTCCCCACACCGACGAGAACGGCGATGGCATTTGCGACGTCTGCGGTAAACTCATTCCAGATTTCCTGAAAGCTGATGAAGAAGGCTTCTATGCTATTTCTAATGCTACCGCACTGAATTGGTTCAGTCTTTTCGTAAAGGAGTATAACGCTTCTGCCAATGCTAAGTTGACAGCCGACATTGACTATACAGCATATCCTCAGGGTTTCATTGGTAATGGAACTGCTTATGCTGGTATCTTCGACGGCCAGAATCATACTATTACCATTGATCTTGTGAACGATGCAAAGATCAGGGGACTCTTTACAATGATAAACGGTGCTACCATTAAGAACCTTGTTGTAGATGGTAGTGTTACCTCAGAATTCAACAACCTTGGTGGTCTTGGCGGTCAGGCTGATGGCACCAACAACATCGAGAACGTTGTTATAAATACCACGCTCACCTATATTCCTGGTAACGGTGATGCTTCATGCGGCGGTTTCTTCCCCTATATCAATAGCGGTACAGTTAACTTCAAGAACTGTGCATTCTACGGAAGCTTTATACTGGGTGCTGCTACTGGTAACGCAGGTCTGGTATCCTGGAATAGTGGTAAATGTGTTGCAGAGAACACTCTCATTGCTCCTGCTGTGATCGAGGCTTCTGCTTTCAATGACTTTGCACGTCCTGGTTTGACAACCACCAACTGTTACAAGATTGATGCTACCGACACAAGACTTGCTTCTGGTGAACTTTGTTTGATGCTGAAGAATGGCTGGTATCAGACTATTGGTACAGATAAGTATCCTGTTCCATTCAAGACTCACGGTATTGTAAAGCAGATCTCTGAGGCTGGCTATGCTACTCTGTATGTTGCTGATACTGATGTTGAGATTCCCGCAGGTATTACTGCTAACGCTGGCGTACTTGAAGGAAATTGGCTGGTAATGAAGGCTATCGAGGGTAAGATTGCTGCCGGCGACGCTGTAATATTGAAGGGCGATGCTGGTATCTACAGCTTTGTTCCCACAACAGGTGCTACAAAGGCTGCTGCTAACGACCTGAAGGGTGCTGCAGTTGATACAGAGGCTACTGGCAAGTATGTTCTGGCTCAGCCTGAGAACGAGGCTGTTGGCTTCTACCTGGCTAATGGTGGCAAGATTGCAGCCGGCAAGGCATACCTTGAGCTTCCTGCTGCTGGTGTAAAGGCATTCTACTTCGAAGCTGACGATGCTACTGCAATCAACGAGGTTAATGGTCAATGGTCAATGGTCAATGGTCAATCAATCTACAATCTGGCTGGTCAGCGCATCAATAAGCTGCAGAAGGGCATCAACATTGTAAACGGAAAGAAAATCCTAAGATAAAAGACCTACAGCCTACCCCCATCCCCTCCCAAAGGGAAGGGGGAAAATGAAAAATAAGTATTAATGTAATAACAAAGTCCTCTGAACCTCGGCTCCCTCCCTCTTGGGGAGGGCGGGGGGAGAGGCCGGAACTATATTATGAAATATATTAAACCCGCCTTGAAGGTAGAATCGGCTCAGGTTGTCAACATGTTGGCAGAGAGCCTGGCAATAAATGGTGACACCACAGTGAATGGTGGTGATGCCTTGACAAAGGAAAACGATTGGGCCATCTGGTCCGACGAGGACTAATCCTAATATTATACTAATTTTCAGAAGGCAACTCCACATTCGGGGTTGCCTTTTGTTATGGATATAAAACAAATCTAGTGTCAAAACGAAAAAATATTTTGATTTTATTTGTTTATTTATAAATAAGGTATATATTTGCCATGAACTTAACGTTAACTTTGAAGACAAACCAACTATTTCTATATAGACCAATTAAACTATTACTAACCCTAAAATCAAACATTATGAGAAAAATTAAACTTCTCTTATCCGTTATGCTGTCGGCGATGGCATGGACGGGGACAATGGCACAGACGGTAGTGACTGACGTCAGCCAGTTGTCCAACTCAAAGGTTTATACCATTGAGTGCCCCCGTGGAACATTTGTTCTGAATAATGATCAGAACGCGATTGTTTCCTCACACAAAAGCAATGGGACCGTTGTAAACGATGCAGCTGCAACGGATGATCCTTCCACAAAGTTCTGCATCATCCAGTCAGACGGCTTATACTACATATACAGCCCGAAGCTCAAAAAGTTTGCAGGTGTGACTGGACAGATTTTATCATTCAATGCAAACAGACATGTCGGCTTTGAGATTACCAATGACGGAACAGACGGCTTAGAAGGTTCCGTATTCCGTCTGAAGGCGCCTAAGTTCAATTTCTATGCAAACAACAACAACAGTGGCAATATTGTAGTCAATTCCTATTCCACACCTGAGGGCGGTAACACCATGACTATCAAGGAAGCAGGTGCCTCTACTGTTGACGAGCAGGAACTACTGGCCAGCTTGCGCACAGAATATCTGGACGATCACAAGGTTTATAAGATTAACAATGTGCGTGTCAACACCTGGACAGCAGATGCCAACGGCACAGCTCTTACCGGTACTAAGGCATATCCCGGTGCGAGCGAGGCATACCAGCAGTTTGCTTTCATAACCCGTGACGGCAAAGAGTATATGTATAATCTGGGGGCCAAGAAATTTGTCGGCCTGGACGATGATAAAGTTATCCTGACAGCCGATAAGACCAAGTTCACCCCCGTTGAATACATTGAACTTAACAACGATACCTATGGCTACATGTTCATGCTTCCAGAGAAAAACTGGTATTTCAACGGTCAGGGAGGCGGTGGCTTTGCCATCAATAGCTGGGCAAATGAGGATGACGGTAACCGTAACCAGCTGGTAGAGGTTAATCAGGTGAATGTCTATGAGGAGATGCTTGACTTCTTCGAGGCACCTTACTGGGATGTCACCTACAATGTTTACATGAACGGTGAGAAGATACATTCAACAGTTGTCAACAGCAAGAGGAACGTGGCAGCTGAATTGCCTGCTGCTGATCAGAGGCCATACTTGACATACACCTATGACACTTCTGTCATTGAAACAGGTGTTACCGAGGTAAATGTAATAGCCACATGGACCGGCCCGTTCGAAATCTCTACAGACTTTGCCAACGCAAACTGGTATGATATGGCTATGCGTAACACATGGTACGTAACCAGTGCTGCTAAGGATGCCAATGACGGCGATGCTTACATCACACAGAATGCTAACACGATGGGCCTCGTTGAGGATTCTTATCAGTGGGCATTCATCGGTAATCCATACGCCGGATTCCAGATTATCAACAAGGCTGAAGGCGAAGGCAAGAGTTTCGGCTGGACAGATGCCCAGGCAATAAACGCCGGTATTCCTACTATTATGGATGACGCTGAAGGTAACCATGCATGGAACATTGTACCCAGCACAAACACCACAGTTCCGGCAGGTTCGTTCTGTCTGAACGTTCCCGGCACCAACCTTTACATCAATCAGTTTGGCGGTGCCGGCGGTAAGGTTAAGTTCTGGAACAGTGCTAACAACTTGGGGGACGGTGGTTCTGCATTTACCGTGTTTGATGTTCCAACTAACTTCGCAGAGTATGTAACATCCGAGATAGCTCCTTCTATCGAGACAACAGGTTATTTTGCACTCACCGATGCTGCCAAGACTGCAATTGGTTATGATCCCGCTTACGAGACAGAATGTCCCTTCGAGACATACAAGAGTATAAAGGAGAAACTGGCTGCAGCTATGAGCGATATCAACAACTTCGTTCTTCCCGAGACAGGCTACTACAATCTGAAAAACAAGAACTATGGCACATATTTGGGTATTGATCCAAGTGATGCTAACATGTATGGTAACTACAAAGTCTGCAATCTTCCCAAGCAGATTGTGAAGCTGACTAAGAATAACGACAATACTTACACAATCGGTTTGATGGGTAAGTTCGCTCCTGCTACAGTAGCACAGAGCAAAGGTGTTACAGCTACTGCTGATGCCGCCAATTACACCGTTGTTATCACAAAGCCCGGTTATGCAGTATTCCAAGCTAACACAGAAGAGAAGTACTCTTGCCTGCACTGTGCTAGTGGTGGTGCCATCGTAGGTTGGGAAGCTGCTGCCGACGCTTCTATGTGGGAAGTTCTTGAACCTGGATACATTGAGTACACCGTTGGCGAAGCAGGCTATGCAACCGCATACTTCCCCTTCGCAGTAACAATACCAGAAACCGAAAAGGTTGCCGTTCCTGAAGCTAAGGGTGTTTGGACATTCGATGATGGTACAACAGGTTCTTTGACAGCTACCGACGGTGTAACAGTCGCCGATGGTGTTGCTACTGTTCCTGTAGGTGACAATCTGGCAATGTCAACAACAGGACTTACTGATCTCAACACTTATACCTTCATGATGGACATTAAGGTTCCTGCAGATAAAGCATCAGACAATAGTCTCAGTGCATACACATCACTCTTCAGAGGCGCTGACAATAGCGGTGACGGTGGCTTATTCATTTTCTATAAGGCTAAAGAAAACTCAAGAAAGATTGGTATCGCAGCCGGTAATATGGGTTACGGCAGCAGCATCGAACTGGATAAATGGTATCGCGTTGTATTCTCTTGCGAGAACGCCATTCCTACCGTTTATGTTGACGGCGTAAAGGCTGTAGCTGCTACTGTTGCAAGTACAAATCACTGGACACTAGGTGAAGTGGTTCGTTTCTTTGCTGATAATATTGGCGAGAGTGAGGAGAACGAAGTTCAAACAACAGAGATTCGTTTCTGGGATGTTGCCTTGAACGCTACAGAAGCCAAGATGCTTGGTTCCGTAGGTACAACACCGATAGTAGAAACCAAGACAGTCAGCGCTTACACAGGCTCTATCATGGGTAACTGGATTCAGACAACTGAAGTTGCAGGCGGTATCATTCCCGAGGCTACTCCTGTAATCCTCAAGGGTGATCCATTCACTTATAAGTTCAAGGTTGGCGTATTCGAAGAAGAAGATCCTGAAAACGCCCTGAAGATTTACGACAAAACAGTTGACGGTGGCAAGGCTCTCGCTAAGAGGCAAGTTATCCCCGAGCCCGTCTTGAACAACGACCTGAAGGGAACCTTCGAGCCCATCTCAGCAGAAGGCAAATATGTTCTGGCTAAGCCAGAGGGTAAGGATGTATGCTTCTATCAGGCAATCTCTGGTAATATCGAGCCTTGCAAGGCTTATCTGGAGCTTAACTCTGAAGTAAAGGCATTCTACATCAACTTCGACGGCAACGCCACCGCTATTGAGAACGTTAACGCTAACGTCAACAATAACAACGATGCCATCTACAATCTGGCCGGTCAAAAGCTGTCTAAGCTGCAGAAGGGGATTAACATTGTGAACGGAAAGAAGATACTGAAGTAAGACCCACCCCGTCCCTCCCTTGTAGGGAGGGTGGGGAAGGCCTCAGCCAAACCCTCTCCAACGGGAGAGGGGGGAAATTAATAGAAAGATTAATATTAACTGCCTTAGAACCTCGGCTCTCTCCCTTTTGGGGAGGGCGGGGGGAGAGGCTAGAGGTACTATTATGAAAGTATATTTAAAACCCGCTTCGCGCATAGAAGATGCTCAAGTAGCCAATATGTTGGCAGAGAGCCTGATCATAGACAAAACTACTACGGTGGATGGTAGTCAGGCCCTGACTAGGGAAAATGACTGGAATATCTGGTCAGATGACGAAGAGTAATATCTTTGCACTATAATTTAGAAGGCAGCTCTCGCAAAGGGAGCTGCTTTCTTTTTTATAAAGAAATACCAAAAACTGGGTATAATAATTTGTGAGTATGACTATTTTTGACTACATTTGCAAAAGTAACAAATGTTTAACCATATAATAAGATTGAGTTATGGCAAAATGGATATGTCCTGTATGCGGTTATGTTCACGAAGGTGATACCGCTCCCGAGAAGTGCCCCCAGTGCAAAGTTCCTGGAAGTAAGTTTAAGAAAGTCGAGGAGGATGCTCCTCTGCAGTTTGTAACCGAGCATGAGTTGGGCATTGCCGATGCCATTCCCGCAGGTGCTGATGGTGACTTCGTTCGCCAAGGTCTGAAGGATCACTTCATGGGCGAATGTACCGAGGTTGGTATGTACCTGGCTATGAGTCGTCAGGCCGACCGCGAAGGCTACCCAGAGATTGCGGAGGCTTTCAAACGTTATGCCTACGAAGAGGCTGATCATGCTTCACGCTTCGCAGAGATGTTAGGCGAGGTAGTATGGGATACCAAGACCAATGTAGAGAAGCGTATGATGGCCGAGGAAGGTGCTTGCAAGGGCAAGATGGAGATTGCTAAGATAGCCAAGCAGCTGAACCTGGATGCTATCCACGATTCTGTTCATGAGATGGCTAAGGATGAGGCCCGACACGGTGCCGGCTTCCAAGGCTTGTTTAATAGGTATTTCAAGAAGGCTTAGTAGCTTAAATAGCTTAATGGCTTAGTAGGTTAATGGGTTAGCGGTTAGCGTAATAAATAATCTATTAACCTTATAAGCCACTAAGCTATTCTATTATGCGGTTAGGGGTTAGAGGTTAGCGTAATAAATAAGCTATTAAGCTATTAAGCTATTAAGCAACTAAGCTATTAAGCTAAAAACCCTACCATTTTAATCGGCCATGCTTCTCCTTGTACCATATCTGCCAGCCATTTACCAGATTCTGCCACAGGACATAGGCTCCTGGGGATATGGCGGCCAACGGATTCAGAAAGGTCAGCGTAAGCCAAATTCCTACAACGGTATTCTTTTGTCCAAGAGCCTGTCCGGCACTGATACTGTCGTTCCAGAATTTTCCTACCCATTTACCTAAGCTGAACTGAATAAGGCAGACCAGTAGGGGAGCGGTCAGTAAGAGCCAAAGCACCCATCCGGTAATGCTGCTTTTCTCAATATTATGCAGGGTAATACCTGTTACAATACTCAGGTTCACACACCAGATATAAAAGCCAATGTCCTTGTGGTTGTTAAGGCGTTTTACAAAATTAGGTATAATACGACGTGAAAGCAACGCCAACAATAGCGGAGCAACCAGAACCAACGTAACATTGCGCAGTATCATAAGCATCGAGGACAAGAAGGTGATGTCAGCACTACGTTCCACTATAGGAAATAATAGCGGAATAATAAACATGGTTACAATATTGGCTATGATGGTAAACATGGTCAGTGAACCAATACTGCCACCAAGCTTCTCTGTTACAACCACCACAGCAGCAGCCGTAGGACAAATAAAACAGATAAACATTCCCTCCAGCACCAACTTCACATCGGCATTTTCGCTAAAGAGGCTGATCATCAGCACCATAAGGGCTGCGAATGAAGTTCGTACCAGCTGAATAACGAAGTGCCAGGCACGCGGCTTCATCTCAGAAATCTTTATCTTACAGAATGTGGCATAAAGCAGAAGGAATAGTCCTATAGGCAACCAATCAGTAAGCAGAGGTCCCATAATCCTGCTTACAGAATCCAAAGCCTGAATATGAGCAAACAACTCATAAACCAGTGCGCCTATAGCCATGGATATAAACAGAGAATTGCGTTTTATAAGTTCATAATTCATAATTCATAATTCAGTTGACGAGTTGACGAGTTGTTGGTTAGAGGTTAGTGGTTAGCGGTTAGCGTAATAAATAACCTATTAAGCAACTAAGCTATTAACCTATTAAGCTAACCAAAGTAATAGACGTTATGTTTAGAATAATGTTCAATTCTCAATTTTCAATGTTCAATGAAATTACCGCAGCCAATAGTATGGCTAGGAGGAACATATTCATGCTGGTGAGGCCAAGAATCTTGTTCAGCGCTTTGCCGCTACGGATTCTATTCATCTGTTCCCATGCGTAAATATGCATAGCAAGGTAAACATACGCCGCAATCTGGAAATATAGGATATTACCGCCTATAAGATATCCTAACAGAATACTCAATACGGCAACAATCGGTCCAATAAGCAGATATAGGTATCGTCCAAACCTTTCGCCACCCAGTACAATAATGGTACGTTTGCCGGAAATACAATCCTGCTCTCGGTCGCGGTAATTATTGATAACCAACAACGCATCTATGCTGATGCCTGATATAAATCCTAAAAGTATGGCTGGCGTAGTAATCTGATGCGCCTGTATATAATAGGTACCGCACACGGGAACCAAGCCAAAGAATACCAGCACCAGTACATCACCTAATCCCAGATATGAGAGACCATAGGTGTACAGGAATGCAAAAATTATGCACGCTACCCCTGTCAGCAGCAGTTCTAAACCTTGGTACGGGAGATCTTTCCAACACAGTAATAATGCAGCCAAGCCTGCCATGGATGCTAAACATAATACCATTGCAATACCTCTGCGCATAGCTTTAGGTGTTATCCAACCCTGAGCACAGGCACGTTCAGGCCCAAGGCGGTCCTCACGATCTGTTCCTTTCTGAAAGTCGTACAGGTCGTTAATCATATTGGCAGCAATCTGCATAAAGCCTGCAAAGAGTGCGCAGCAGAGCACTAACAACCACTTCATAGCCCCATCATGAAATGCCAAGGCACTACCCAAGATAACAGGAATCATAGCCCCCGTTAGTGTCTTGGGACGAGCGGCCAAAATCCACTTTTTCATATTCTTTTTATATCCTCTATTAACTTATCCACATTCTCTTTCTTTGTTGCCCAGCTGGTGCAGAAACGGACAGTTGTGTGATCGGCATCCGTATGTTCCCAGACACTGATTACGTACTTCTCTTCCAGTTTCTTAAGGTGATTGTTGGGTAAGATAAAGAACTGCTGGTTGGTGGGACTGGGAACAGCCATCTTATAGCCTTTCTGCAAGAGAGCTTGCTGGATACGCTCAGCCTGTTCATTGGCATGACGGGCCAGTGATAGGTAGAGGTCGTTCTGCATCAGTTCCTCATACTGTATGCCTAAGAGTCGTCCCTTTGCCAGCATACCCCCACCCTGCTTGATGAAGTAACGGAAATCCTTCTTCAGTGCTGGGTTTGTGATGACAACAGCTTCGCCGAAAAGAGCCCCCTGCTTGGTACCGCCAAGGTAGAATACATCTGCCATCTTAGCCAGTTCAGGCATTGTTATATCACTCTCCTTGCTTGCCAGCCCATATCCCAGACGTGCCCCGTCCACAAAGAGTGGAATCTGGTACTGCCGGCATACATTATGTATATCCATAAGCTCCTGCTTACTGTATAGTGTTCCGTATTCTGTGGGATAGCTGATGTACACCATACCAGGCTGCACAGCATGTTCAGGTCCATCCTCATGGTAATGGCACATCAGGCACTGCTCTATCTGTTTGGCTTGTATCTTTCCGTTTGTTGCTGGAAGTGTCAGCACCTTATGTCCGCTGTGTTCTATGGCACCCGTCTCATGAACGGCAATATGTCCGGTGGTAGCAGCTATAGCGCCCTGATAAGGTCTGAGTATGCTGCTGATGACAGTCGCGTTGGCCTGCGTACCGCCTACCAGGAAGTGTACGTCGGCATCAGGTGCTTCACAAGCCTTACGAATCAGCTCTCGGGCATGCTCGCAATGCGGATCCTCACCGTATCCTATGTTCTGTTCCAAATTCGTCTCTACCAGACGCTGCATAATCTGAGGGGCACAACCCTCATTATAGTCACACTGAAATTGAATCTTTTCCATTATACTTTTTTTAAATCGGTTAGCGGGTAAGGGTTAGCGGTTAGCGTGTTAATAATGTTATTGGTTATTGAGAATTCTATATTTTCTATAACCGCTAATCCCTATTCTCTAATCCCTATTCACTTTTTACGGTGATCAATAAACTTGTAATCTTTATACTGATTCTTGGGGAAGACGAACACACTGTCATCTATACCGCCGCTGCGGAAGTTTGTTACCTGAACCGTTGTAGTGATGAATGCCAGCTTGATAGACAGACTTACGGGGTGAAGATTGTCTTTCCGGATGAGAGCCGTAACATACCGTATGCCAAAGAACTTAGAGTTCTTCACCTTGGCTGTCAGTTCATAGTAGTCTCCCTTGTCCTTATAGCTGTAGGCAAAGTTGTTCACATCATATTTGAACATTGACAGGTATTTATCCTTCTTATCGTCGTCGAAGTCGTGGATATCCACCTTCTTCTCCCTCCTATCTACCATATAGGCCACCTTGCCATCCTCCCAGGCAGCAAAACGTTTCTCGTTGTATGTTATCTTCTTATCCTTATAGACTGCATCTCCCTGCGTCTTGTACAGACCCACAATGTTTACAGAATAGGTAAATGATGAGCCTTCGGGACCGAAGACCATATCGAAGACCTTGTCAAACAGTTCCCTTGCATCCGTCTGCGCAGGTTCGTTTGTCGCTGCCAGGGTTCTTCCCGACAGGCAGAACAATAACGTTATTATATATATAAGTCTCATGGTTCCTGATTATTAGCTTGTTGTGATGTGGATATATGCTTGGCAACTACGTACCCCATGCTCCATGCAGCCTGCAGGTTGAAGCCGCCTGTTACGGCATCCACGTCCAGCACCTCGCCGGCGAAGTACAGGGTCGGGTGTTGCTTGCTTTGCAATGTATTAATGTTGATGGCCTTCAGCGATACGCCCCCGCAGGTCACGAACTCCTCCTTGAAGGGGCACTTGCCTGTAATCTGATAAGTATCGGCCGTCAGCACGGTCAGCATCTTGTTCAGATGCTTGGTATTGAGGGCTCCCCAGCGTTGCGTCAGGGGTATACCCATGCGGGTGAGCAGAACACTCCAATGTTTGCTGGTGAACTGCTGCGGGTAGGCACTGGTAATGAGCTTCTGAGCATGCAGTATCATCATGTCCTGCAACATATCCCTGACCTCCTGCTCTGTCATATTCCCCATCCAGTTGATGCACAGCGGACTCTTATAGTCATGTTCTGCCAGATAACGGGCGGCGTATGACGACAGGCGCAGTGTTGCAGGTCCGCTCATGCCCCAGTGGGTAAGTAGCAGCGCTCCCCTACTCCTGAACTTTGTGCCGGGAATGAAAGCCTGCACATCCTCTACCACCGTACCCATCAGCAGCTGGTGCCAATCGCCTTCTACGTTAAAGGTGAAGAGCGACGGAACAGGCTGTTCTATAGGAATATCCAACCCGTCCAACATACCGAAACCGGCAGGTGTAGCATGTCCGCCAGTGGTCACTACTACCCTATCCCATTTGTTTAAGTCAATATGCGTAACTTTCTCGTTTATATGTAGTTGAATACCTAATCCTTTTATATTATATAGCAATGCGTTGACTATCTGCATAGCATCCTGTGACTCTGGGAAAATGCACTCATCTTCCTGAGCTACCAGACGGACTCCTTCCTTCTCGAACCATGCGCAGGTATCCTGGGGACTGAGAACAGAAAGGGCTCTGCGCATCAGTTTCTCGCCACGTGGATAGGCATCCTGCAGGTTCTTTACAGCCTTGAAGGTATTGGTCAGGTTACAGCGTCCGCCTCCCGTTACAGCAACTTTAGCCAATGCCTTACCCTTGCTCTCAAAGATGTGGATATCGGCATCGGGCATCATCCGCTTCAGGTTTATGGCGCAGAAACATCCTGCCGCCCCAGCGCCTATAATAGCTATAGACAATCTATCTCCCATTTACTCTTCTGGCACAGGGATTGGTTTACGGTATCCCATTCCGGTGACGTGGCAGATAACTTTTCCCTCCTGGTTGGTTACGCGGACCTCTACTGAAGGGATTTTGTGATGATCTGCTATCATGACGGCCTCAGCCCTCAGCAAATCACCTTCCTTGGCACTGGACACGTATATGATGCTATTGCTGATGCCAAATGTCAGCTGACCCTGACTATTCATCAGGGCTGCTATTGCCAGGTCGGCCAACGTAAACAACGCCCCACCCTGACATACATTTCCACCATTCAGATGATCTGCCGTAACCTTCATCTCAGCAACGGCATGTTGCGCATCAACCTCTGTTATCTTACAGCCTGCATTTGCTGCAAACCTATCTGTCCTATTCAATAACTCTTGTATATTCATGGCTACATCACCACTATATAATGCTTATAATTTGCAAAGATACCACTTTTCCCTAATAGAATGTATGTAATTAACAGAAATGTTACAAAAAAAAACAAGCACCCAAATGGGCCGTGACCTTAATGAGATGTGTCACACTTTCTCTTGCAGTAAATAAAAAGAGTTGGAAAAGCCTACATCCATAAGGATATTCTAACAATTCTTAAATGGCGATTTTGATAGCGAAAGATGTGGAGATTATATCTAGGAATACTCTTGTTAATCTATTAATATTATTAATTGATTTGTATTAGAATATTTATTCTCTTCATGATTTTGTGTGATTTATTTTTCATTTACGCAAATTTTCCCGAAATTTGTATGGATGAATAAGACTTTTATGTTAAGAACAAATCTATCGACAAGACACATGAATAATAATGTGTATATTTGCATAAAGTATTATCGATATATTCTAAATTAATATGATTACTGACGAACAAATACAATTTTTAGTGCAAATATATCAGGAAGTCCATGATGTTTTAAACGGGATACCCGATTTTGATCCTAACTACAATTACAATAAAGTAGATTCCGATTATATAAGAGGATCGGAGAACTATGGGCAAGAGTTCTACTTTGATGATGAAGATGGGCTTTATGAGCTTGTTTATCTTGATAGAGGTGATACTTGCCAGGACTTCTATGGCAGGACAAAAAAGGAAATTATTCAACACATTGCGGAAAAACGTATTAATGACGAAGCCTTCAACAGCTATATCTATAAAGCAAAAAGATATGAGTTGAGAAATGGTTTTTTCCTTCCTAGTTTTAATACACTTTCTCCAGAACAGATACAAGATAGGGGACAAGAACGTATTGATTATTGTCTCAATGTTGTTAAAGACTATGTTAGCACTATAGAAGATGCTGTTTTTCCTCAGAATCCTGGGAATGAACCTGAATCAATAATAAAACAAGGCAAGCTCCTGACATTGGTTTCAAGAGGAGATAGGATTCTTGTGAAAGTTCATCTGCCAGATGTTGAAGACTTTAATGATTGCACACTTACTGTTCAACCAAAAGAGAGTGCCCTTTTCGTCTATTATCACATTTATAAAAAGAAATCGATATATGATATCACACGTTTCTTTGATAGAACAAAGATATTGACTTTGAAATCTTGTTATGAAATTTTAGAACATTTGTATATGTGAAAAGTGGCTGGCCGAAGAATTTTCGGTCAGCCTTTCTCTGTTAAATAGGGCCATGTCCCATGCAACTGGTTGTGCCCAGTGCGGTCAGGAAGGCGGTCAGAGCCGCTACAATGACCTTCACAATTAGTTCTGCTACTGTTTTTCCTTTCATTTTCTTTAAACTTTTTAAACTGACTCTAAACTCTACGCTCTCAACTCTGAACTTTCCGAAACAATTGCCATCCCTTGGCTATTGT
>JAEEGK010003072.1_pt1 | contig 41791 bp, 13 predicted proteins | sample 8958771 | NCBI WGS metagenome assembly JAEEGK01 (sample SAMN16246547, study PRJNA631951) | gut metagenome | biome: gut microbiome; feature: rumen; material: SC-attached | host: Bos | place: Iran: Karaj | collected 2018-10
TTTGATGCTAAACCATGGTTGAAACAAATATAATCAAAATTTTTAAGAGTAATCAAAATATGATTTTCATTTTTTTTATGCTCTTCTGAACACTTTTTACAATAAAATATATTACAGTTTGAACAAATTTGATGAGTTGAATAATCTATTTTTTCTTCACTCTTAATATCACATTCTTTACATAAAAAAGCTGTTAATTTATGGTGGATAATATTTTTTTCTAAAAAATCTTTTAATTCTTGACTTTTTCCATTTTTTTCTTTACATCTACAATAAGGAATAACTTTTGGATTTTCTTCTGATAAATTTAAATCTATTAAAGGAATAGAAAAACATTTATCGCATCTAATAAATGCATCTCTATCTTTTTCTGATTTTTCATCATCCATTTATAATTTAATTATAATAATAATGATAATGATCTCAAAAAAATGAAGTATTTTTTGTTAGTGAATCAATTGATTATCCAATGATAAGTATCTCTCTAATTCTCCTCTATTTTATAGCATAAATATCTATTGTTTTTCATAAATTATTTCTTAGAGAAAATATAAATAAATAGAAATTCACTGGTTAATATTAATCAGTATTTATAAATTATGATTTATTCATTATAATAAGAAAATATTTTTTTAAATTATTAAAATCAGAATTGAGGTGAATTATTTAAATTTATTTATATTTACCTTTCTATAATAATTATTTGGGTAGGATAATAAATTGTAAAAGTGAAATATATTATATATTCCTTTTCAATTAATATTTGATTTTTAACTATTTTCATAATTTAATTATCATTTTTAAATGTATTTTTCATTTATTTAAACCCATAATTAAAAAAATTAGGATTTTGCAAGTAAAAAAATTTATTTAGCTTAATGATGGAAATTAAACCAAAATTAATTAAGGTTAATTTCAAGGCTTAAGCATTTAAAAAAACAAAATAAAATCAATTTATAAAACTCATTTTATTTTAATAATTTATGGTTTAAAAAATAAATTATAAAAAAAATAAAATAAAATAAAATTTTATAGATTGATAAATAATATTTATTAAAAAAAAATATATATAAATTATGAAATACTATTTAATGAATAATTTCATTTAAAGAAGTCTTAATATCTCCTTTAATGAGAAAGATTTTATCTCCCATATCAAACATACAATCCATTACACTTCTATTTAACCTAATCAGATACCAATCTTTATTTTCCAAAGTCATTTTTTCAAAAGGAAATCTAATAATACCAGGAGTATTCATTCCAATTCCCATTTCAATTAAAATAACTTTTTTTCCAAGACATTTCTTTAAAAAATTAATATAATTATCTCTTCCTTTTTGAAATACATTATCTTCAACAAAATAATCATTCATTCTAATATTAGGATCCATAGAACCTTTACATTTTTCACAATAAGGAACTAAATTTGAAGGAACTTTACAATCTTTATCAATATTATCATTTAATTTTTTAATTAAATCACTACTTTCATATGTTTTATTATTACATCCTTTAGCACATTGTAAATATTTATAACTACCTTGAGTTCTAAATATTCTATTTTCATCAAATCCACTTTTATAAAATTGATCATCTACATTCGTCGTAATAACAAAGTAATCTTTATCCTTAATAAAATTATATAAATCTTTATATAAATCAAAAGCTTCACAACCAACATTATTAACATATAAATGTCTTCCCCAATAACCCCATTTTTCTTCTTCATTTTGAAATTTATAAAATGATGAAGTATACATATCTGTCATTTTATATTTTTTTATAAATTCTGGAAATGTTTTTTCCCATCTTTTACCTGAATATTCTAATCCTGCTGCTGTTGATAATCCAGAACCTGCTCCTAATATTATTGAATCTGCTTTTGATATTAAGTTTTTTATTATATTCATTGTATTTTTAAGTTTTGATGACATTTTTTTTTTATTTTTTTTTCTAATATATTTATTTTTTACTGAGGTTTTATGGGAAATTTTTTTAAGAGGAATTCTAGAAATTTGATTTTTATTTATTATTAATTTTTTTTTTGAGGAATAGAATTTTTTTTTATTATATTCAATGAGGTTATATATTAGATTTTATTAGATTAATAAAATAATATGTTTTTAAGTTATAAAATATTAAAATATTAATATAAAAAATTTTTATTCAAAGTAAAAATTTGAATGAACAGATAATGATAAGACAATAAAATCTTAATTTATTTTATAATTTTATTCTTTAAGACTTTTGAATAAAACTTTTTCTTTTTTTTATGATTAACACAAAAACAATATTAAAATAAAATTGTTCAAATGAAGAAAAGATTAAATTATATAATGAGGTTTGTTTGGTAAAAAATTTTTTTGGATTAAATTATTATTGATTCGATGTTGTATTTTTGTTTTTAATTTAATATAAATTCTTGTAAATAGAAATATAATAATACTAATAATTAGTTTTTCTTTTATTAAAAATTTTATAAATAAATATTAATTAAATAATATTTATAAAAATATTTAAAAAGGTTGTTCATAATTATCATAAATCTTTTTCTTATTCTTTTTTGTTTGGTTAGTTTCTTTTGTTATTTTGTCTTGTTTATTTAAACTATTATATAAAGATATTGATTTTTCTACACTTAAATTTATTTGTTTATTTGTTAATAAAGTTTCAATTTCTTTTAATAAATTAAGATTTTCAATTTCTTTTTCATCATCATTAATATCTTTTAAACTTAGTATTAAATTAATATTTTCATGATTTGAATTATTTCCAATAAGATATCTTAAAATAAATTTCCTTAAAATTTGTATAAAATTTTTTTTTTTTTTTTCATTTTTTTTAAAAAAAGTAATAAATATTTTTTCTTCAAATTCATTAATTTCTTTTTTATATTGATTCGGTATTTCTAAAGTCAAATCATTAAAATAATTTTCTTCAATAAATTCATATAAAGATAAAATTTTATGAGTTTTTAAATCTAAATTGTTTAAAAATGATAAAATGATATTTTTCTTATTAAATATTATTGTATTTATTTCTTCCTCATTTACTATTTGATTTAGTTCATCAATTAATTTTAATTCGAATTTATTTTTATTATTTTTTTTCCAAATTAAAAATATATTTTGTAGTAAAGATAATATTTGAAAAATATTATCTTTATCTTTTAAATAATGTCTAATTTTTTTTATTTCATCTTGAGAAAGATTCTCAATTGTAAATATTTGATAAAAATTATTTAATAATTCATTAAGTCCATTTTCAAATTCAAAATAAAATTCAAATAATATTGCTTTGGGAAGTTCCCATAAATATTTTTTATATTCTTGAGTAAATAATTCATTAATTTCTTTATAATCAAAATTAATGTTTGAAAAACAAGAAAAATTCAATTCCTCTTTATTTCCTATATAAGTTATTTTTCTATATGAATTATTATAATATTGATAAGTAATTTGAATATTTGATTCTTTTTCAGGTATAATATCATCGACTTTAATATCAGTTAAATCAAATTTATTTTTATTTACATTTATAGGAATAATTTTGTTAAACAATTTAGGATATTTTAATGATATTTTATTAAATTCTTCAATTAATTGATTACATTTTTCAAATAATTTGAATTTGTTATTTTCTGAATTATTGTGAAAAAGGAAATTAATCAAAGGAATTTCTGTCTTTATTTCATTGAAATTAAATAATTCTTTTAATCCTTCCTCAAAACTAGAAAATTTATTTTTTAACTTTATATTCTTTTTCATTTCATTTTTTAAAGTCAAATTTGAAGCTTTTAATCTTGTAATTTTTTTAAAATATTGTTTATGAAGTAACTTAATAAAAGGATTTATTTTTTCAAAAAATATATGAATCTTTTTAAAGATTTGTTGATTATTATCGTCATAATAAATTTTAAAGAGAGATTCATCTTTAGGTTTTATAGAAGAAACGATATTTTCAGGTTTTACATAATATTTAAACAGGAAAATATAATCTTTAGGATCATTATGATAAAATAATTCATTAATTGTAAATTTAGGATTATTGAAACTTAATTGAGAATTTTGTGCAAATTTACTAAAATATAAATCATAAATTTTATCTTTTTTAAAGTTTAAATTATTTAATGAAATGTGTACAAATATTTCTAAAAATTCAATAGGATCGTTGTTTTCTTGAATGTTAATTTTTTCAGATAATAAATAATATATAAAACAATATGCATTGTTCAAATTATAGTAGGATGATATTTTAGAATTTAATTTATTAAATTTTGACCTAATTTCATCTTTATTCATCATTATATTGATTATAAATGAATTCACATATTTAAAAGCTAAAACAAAAAAAGCAAAAATTAAATTTCCCATTTCTTGTTCATTGACATTTATTTTATATTGAATAATTTTGGAAAGAGTATCTTGATTAAAAACATTTTGATAAAATTCTGAAAAGTAGGACCATACATTAAAACATAAAATAAATAAGGAAATTTCTTCTTCTTGAAGATTTATGAAATTATTATATGAACAAATACATTGAATTAAAATTTTTGAATTAGGAGATAAAAGTTTTAATTCTACTTCTATATTTTCTCCTCTAATCAAATTTTCATTTTTGTTATTATTTTTAAATAAAATAAAACTTGCTTTTTCATTATAAAAAAAATGAGTAAAACAATAGCAATCTTCTTTATCTTTGAGAAATTCATCATCAATTTTTTTTTTTAAATAAAAAATTTTATAATAATTTTCTTTTATCTTGTTATATTTTTGTTCAAAATTAATATATATCATTTTCATTGGAATATATAACAAAGGTGATTTTTCAGTTTCTATAAATGATTTTACCCATTTAATAGGTCCATTATAATTTTCTAAATTTGAAAATAAGTCATTTAAATTAAATTTTATACATTTAATTAAATATACTTTTATTTCTTTTGTAAGATTTTTTTCATTTTGATTTAAATATTCTATTAAATTGTTTTCTTCCATTTCTTTAGATTTATAAGGATCACAAAAACTATAAAATAGATAAATCTTTATGTATTCTATTTTAAATAAATATCTTAATTTTTTATTTTCTTCAAATGAATCTTCATTTTGAATAATATCATCAACAAATTTTTTAAATATTATAAAATGAAAATTGTTTGAGTTGAAAAATTCTTGTAAAATAAATTTGGAAAAAATATCCATTACAATTAAATTATATATTATTTCTGAATTTTTTGATTTATTCATTGATTCAATAAAATCAATTAATTCATTTTTAACATTTAAAATTTCAATATTTTCAATTTCATCTTCATCTTCTATTTGAAAAGGATTAAGATGTAAAAAGTTAGTAAAAATTAAATTAAAAATTTGTTTTGAATATAATAATATTTCTTCATCATTTAAAATTATTTTAAAAATATGTTTTCTGATTTTTATAGATTTAAAAAGTTTATATTTTGATATCAGTAATTTAATAATAAAATTTGAATTATTATAATTAGAATTTTTGTTAAATTCAATACTCTTTATTTTTTCAATTTCTTTATTTAATAAAACAATTAATTCTTCGTCATTAATAGAATTTTTTTCATCTTGTAAAATTTCATTTTTGATAATTTCTTGTGCCATTTTACTATCAATAATATTTTCATAAATTAGTTTAGTTATTTCAATTTTCCAAATTTCTTCTCCATAAAGAAAAAAATTATTTTGAATATAACATGAATTAGAATAAATACAATTTAAAGAGGATAAATCATTTTTGTCTTTTGCTTTGATATTTTTCTTAAAAAAAATATTTATTATATGAAGAAAAGATTCATTTAATAAAAAGATTGTTTCAGTACATAATTTTTTCATTTCTGGATTATTATCTGACTTAACAAATTTAATAGTTTTTGATTTTATTAATTCCTTAATATTTTCAATTATTGTATTAATATTAAAATTATCATTAAAAAAGGGTTTTAATATTAAAATATTTTCTATAAATCTGAAAATGAATAATTTTTTATAAGTTTCAAACCATAAACAAGAATAAATTATTAGATTTAAATTGCTTTCTTTAATTTGATTAAAAGATGATTTATATGAATCGCATACTAAATCGAAAATATATGATATTATTGGTAAAACTTCTTCCATTGTTTTATTTTTTATTATAAAAAATTTCAAAAAATCAGATTTTAATTTATCGAGTTTAATGTCTTTTTTGAAAATTATAAATTTTAAATTATTATTAATCATTATATTAGATTCATCAATTAAATTTTTTAAATATTTGTTTTTTTTATCTAAATAATTATTCTTTTCCAAATTATTTTCTTTACTTTGTTTTAAAAAACGTTTTTCGTTTTTCATAAATTTTATTTTATATTCATATTCAATATTTTTATTTAAATTTTGAAAATAAATAGAAATGAAAGGAATATTATATGTTATTTCTTTTTCTATTTCATTACTTAACCCATAGATTTGAATGTTATCAGTTGATATCTCCTCTTTAATTATTAATGAATCAATAATTTTAGAAAAATCTTCTTTTGAATAATAATTAGAAAAAGCGATTAAATCATATTTAAAGAAAATAATCAAAATACAAGTAATATATTTTTGCAATATTATTTTTATATAATTAACATAATGTTCATATAAATCAATTGTTTTAAGATTAATTGATTTTTCTTCAAAATATAATTTAATAGGATTATCTAAATTTAAAGTATATTTTTCAGTTAATTCTTGAATTTTATTATAAATTAGAGATTCCTTTTCAAATTTAATATTGTTGTATTCTTCTGGTAATATCAAACTATTATAAGCATGTTTTATTAAATTTTCTAAATTATTGTTGAGATCTAAACATTTTAAAAGTGTTTCATTTGAATTCAAAATATCAATAAAATGATAAGTTCTGTTTTTTCCAAATAAATTGTCAATAAATATTTGGTTATAACCTGTTAAATTACTTACAAAGTCTTTTTCTTTTATAAAATTTTGTTCTTTATTTTTATTATTATTTATTGAATCTAAGAAAAAATTTCTTTTTAAACATATTATAAGAATTATTATTTTATTTTGGGGGTTAATATTATTGTTCTTTTCTATATTTTCTATTAATGAAATTATATGATTTAAATGATGACTTTGTGAAACATTGAATTTAAAAAGCAATAAATTTTTGTTTCCTGAATAAAATTCATTTAAAAAATCTTCAATTTCTAATTGTGATTGGAAACTTGAAATAATGGCTTCTTCTATTGTTTGTTGATTAAATAATATATTTTTAGAAGAAATTTGGCCTAAATTATTTTTTATATTAATAAATTCAGAAGAAAAAGTATAAATTATATTTAATCTAAACTGAATTTTCTTTAAAAATTGCTCTAAATTATTTGTCTCAAATAAATTATAATATTGATAAATATTTTCAAGTTCATTTTTTGTTAATTCACAAAATTTTGAATGAATAAGAATATCTTGACTTAAATTTTTAGATAAAATTTTAATTATTTCTTCTTTAATTTTATCAGAATTTGAAATATTATTATTATCATCTTCATTTTTATTAAATTCTTGTTTTACTTTATAATATAAACCAAAAATTTCTTCTTTTCCTAAATTTACTTTTTGGTTTTTTAAATCAATATCTTCATAAAGATTATTTTTATTATAAGTTAATTTTTGAAACATATTATAAATATATTCACAAATATTAATTTCTTCTTCATTCAAAAGAATTTTGAAAGAAATTATATGTTTTTCAAATCTATTTAAAAAAGGAGGATCTTTATTATAAACATCATTTTCATCAATTAAAATTGCACATTTAAATCTATCATGAACAAATAATCTTGGAATATTAATCATACCTAATGATAATCTTACATATTTTTTTTCTATTTCTTTTAAATAATGAAAATGTAAGTTAAATAAATCATAAAGAGAAAAATATATCGTATCTAAATTTTTAAAAATTAAAAAATTTCCATATTCAACATTTACAATTATCTTATTTAAAATTTTCATTGAGTAATTTTTTTGAAATATATCATTTGTAAATTGACTTCCTATTAATAGTGTATATACTTTATTTATTTTTTTTAAAATATATTCAATTAAAAAATCAGAAGTTGAACTATTTGTAATTAATAATAAATATCTTGAATCTTGGTCATTAATATTATCTATTAAAGCTTTTTCTAAATTATATTCAATGTTTTCAAAAAAATTAATTTTATCTTTAAAAATTAAAGTAATTGGAACATAATTTTTTATTATATTAGAATTTAATCCAGAAAAATTATTTTGTAAATAATAAAAACAAGATATATAAATTTCTTTCTCATTCATTAATGGATTGGTACTAATTTTTTTACTAATTTGTTTTATTAAAAAGTAAAAATCTCTTGTTGAATGAAAATCTCGGTAATTATCTCTTAAATTTTTTTTATATTCATAATAAACATCAACTAAAACAGAAAATAAGTTTTCTTTATAAACATTATTAAAAGAAGAAAAAATTTTTTTTGCAGTTTCCATTAAATCATCTTTATCTAAATCATCTCTGAATAAAGTTATTCCTCTATTTTGTTTAGAATAATCTAAAAAATAATTAGAAATTCCAACAAAAGAAAATTTTTGAATTTTTTCATTTTCATCATCATCATAAAAGTTACCATAATTATCTAATTCAGCATGTAAAATTTTTAAAGGATTATTTTTAGAATTTTCAGCTAAACCTAATTCATCAAAAAACAAAACAGGAATTAAATTTTTATTATCAATATTTTCAGTTAATTCTTTTATTTTATTAAATGCTTCTTGAACATCATTTGAAGAAGTATTTAAAGATCCTTGAAAATTAATATATATTAAAACAGGCAATTTTTTAAATAATTTATCTTTTGAAGCAAGTCCTTTTAAAGAATCATAAATAATTTCCATTCCTAATGATTTACTACAACCTGGTTTTCCAATAATAAATATTGGAATTTTACTCATTATACAAGTAAATAAAGCAAATAAATTTTCTTTTAATGCTTCATTCAATGCTATTCCTTTTGGAATTGTCATTCTTTCACATAAATTATTTTTTTCTTTTCTTATTATTTCTTTTATATTATGATTATTTAAGTTTTCTATTTTTTTATAATAATCTAATCTTAGTTGTTTTATTGGAATTCTAATTATATAATTAATATATAAAGATAAAAAAATTGCTTTATATTCGATTTCTTCTTTTTTTTCATTTTCAATAATTTCTGTGAAATAATAAATAAACCAATTATATAAATCACAAAATCTTTTTATATCTCTTAAACTGACAGAATTTGGATCAATTTCTTTTCTGAAAAATATTTGAGAAATACTTATTAATGTTGAAATATTATCTAAATAATAATTATTTAATCCGTTATTGGATATCATTTCTTTTATATATTTTATTTCATCTTCATTTTTTATACTTCCAAAATCAAAAGTAAAATTAAGTAAAGAAATAGGAAGAGGATGAACATTATAATCAAGGTTTTTATTTCCATTTTTTATTTTCAATCCATAACTATACATACTTGATAAATTTTTTTTTATTCTATAAGGATTACAAGCTGCAATAAATTGTAAATTATCATTTAATTTTTTTCCTTTCATAGTTCTATTACACATTATTTCTGAAATTAAACCAATTATTTCTGAAGTATTAATTTCATCAAAAAAAACCCAAATTTCTTTTTTTTCATCTTCATTTAAAACATAATTATTCATAAAATTTAAAACATCTTCTTCTTTTATTCCACCATGAATGTTTAATTTTCTTAATTTTATTTTTTTAATCGAACAAATAATTTGAATTAAATATGTTTTTCCACATCCAGTTTCTCCCATTAATAATATAGGCATTTTAGCTTGTGATTTAACATCTATTAAAATTAATTTTATATAATTATCAATAGTAAAAATATAATCTTTATATCTAAGATTTAAATCTTTATTTATATTAAAATATATTTTTATTTGTTCTATAAAACCATTTTGATCTAATTCATTATAATACACTAAATCTTGAATTCTCTTAATATTCTGTGAATTCCATAATTCTTTTAATTTGGATTTTGTATTTTTATCAATTTTTTTTGAATTTGTTATTATACTTATTGATTCATTATCATGATTAAATAAAACTAATCCACCGGGAAGATCATTAAATGATATTTTTTTTCCTTTATAATAATAATCTGAAATTTTTTGATTTTCTTCTTCTTCAGAATAATCATCTAAATTTATTTTATAATTAAAAAATGAAGGTGAAGAATAATCACTAAATGAAGGAGATGCACAAGTTTTTGAAAATTTTACTAAATTTTCATATAATATTTTTCTAGTTTCTAAAACAGATTTTTTATAATTGTTTTTTAAAGTTTTTGGACTTAAATATATACTTTCAGTTAAATGGTTTAATTGGGAATATAATATATTTATAAATGCAAAAAATTGATAATAATTCATTTCATTTAAACCTGTTATTTCTTTTATTTTATTAAAATAATAATTTAAGTCTTCTTTATTTTTGAGGAGGTCTGTTTTTTTGTTTTTACTTTTTGAATTTCTTAAATTTGATTCTTTGATAGAATATTCATTTATTAGATTTTCTTCATATAAATCTTGATAAGAGTCAATTACATTTAATTTTTTTTTCAATTCACTGTATTCTTCTGATCCTAAATTAATTTGTGGAGAACTAATTTTTCTTAATTTAATTAAATTGAAAATTTTACATTTATTTTCAAAGTGATAAAATCCATAAGGGATTTCAATTATTATTTTAACTTTTTTTTGAATAAAGAAAATTTCTCCTTCGTCAATTAAAAAAGATGTAAAAACTAAATAAAATAAAAACTCTTCTAAAACATCTATATATTTTGTATCATAAATATTTAAATGTAAAATAATAATTTTCTCATCAAAATTTATTAACTTTAAATCATCTATAATTTTATGAATTAAATTTGTATAACCGAATGGGAAAGTAATTAATTTTATGGATTTTGTTTTAGAATTATAATATAATGTATTTGTTTTTCCCAATCCACAACAATTTGAATCGATTATTTCTACATCACAAAAATCTCTTATTTTAGAAATTAATTTTGATTCTTTTTCTTCAAAAAAATTTAGATTTTCTCCATTATAAAATTTATTTTGGGAAAAATAATACTTAAATTCTTTTTCTTTTTCCGGTTTTTCTAAAAAAATAAGAATTGCATTTAATTTTTCATTTTCTTTAATTTTGAATAAATTAATTATTTCTGATTTAATATAATTTTTTAAATCTAAAAAATTTGAGATAAAAAAAACAATTTTAAATTGACATTTGATAAATCTATAAAAAAAAGCAATTACTTCTTCTAGAGTAGTAGAATTTTTACAAAATAAAACTCCAGCAGCAAAAGGGAAATTTCCAGTTAAATAATAATTTAAAATAATTATTTCTCTTTGGAAATGACTTTTATATGTCTTTAAATAAAACCCAGATTCAAAATTATAATGTTTATCCTTAACTAAAATATCTCTAAAAATTTCTTCTAAATTAACTTGATTTAACTGAAATAAATTGTTAATAAAACAATTTATTTTTTCAAATAAACTTTGATAATTTTGTTTTGGAATTGCTTCTTCATATTTTTCAAAATAATATCCATTAGTCATATATCTCATATATAATTCAATTTCTTTAAAATTTTTTGATTCAATTAAACTTTCAATTTTTGAAAATTGAGGTCCATAAAAAAAGGTTAAATTATAATATTTTTCATAAGCATTTTTAATATCATTTTCCATTTTTTCAATTCTTTCATTTAATTTTGTCATAAATTCTTCATAATCTAAAAAAATATCATTTTCTTTTATTTGTAATTTACCATTTATAATTCGATTATATATTTTATCCTCATTAAAACATCCTTTTCTTATTGATTTAGCTAATAATCTTTTTTCTTTAAGAATTTGTTTTATAATTAAATTAAAATCTTTATAATCATTTAAATTATCTGGAGGAAGAATAAATGAAGAAAAAACATTTGATATATTATTTTCTTCATTATTAGATAATATTAAAAACGTACTTTCCCAAAGTCTAATTAAGTCATTTTCATTTAAATTTATATCATTTATTAATATTGAATGTAAATCTTGGTAATTTTCTATTTCATTTTTTTTCTTTAATTCTAAAATAAAACTTGAATTTTTAATCAAAGATATTATATTATTTTTATTTGTTTTCTTTTTATCTATAATTTGTTTTCCTAAATTTTCAAAAATAGAAGCTTCTTCATTTAAAATTAAAGATAATTTTATTTTTTGAAAATTCTCTTTGTCATCAAATAAATTTTTTTTTATATATTGAATGAATTCTTTATCATTTTGAAATTCTTTTTCAAATATTTCTTTAAGAGTTATTGATAAAACAATAAATTTTTCTATATTTTGAACCTTAATATTCTCATTTATATTTAAATTAAAATATTCTTTTATCGTATCAATTGAGTATTCTTTTATAATTCTCAGTAAATTATTTATACTTATTAAATCTTGTATAAAAAGATTAAAATCTCCTTTATTTGATAAATAAGTTAATGAACATTTTTCTTGAATTATTTCAAGATTATTTATTGTTCTTAAATTTGTTATTTCATTTTTTAATTCTTTTAAATTCTTCTCTAATTCATTTATATTAATTTTAAAAAAGGATAAAAATTCAATTAATTTTTCAATATTAGAGAGATTCTTATTTCTTTCTACAATAAAATAAATTTTATTAAGAATTGATTGAATATTAGATTCAGTAAAATCAGAATTACTATATTTAAGTAATATTTTTATTTCCTTTGGAATATCTACATTTAAAAAATAAAATTCAATTTTGTCAATAGGAAAATCATTATTTATTAGAAATGTATTTAAAATAGAAATAAACTCTTCGCGACATTGATTCAATAAAGTTTCATTTTCATCAATAGATATTGGAAATTTCCCTTTTTCATTTAATTTTTTTGTATAGATTTTTCTAAAAACAAGTGAAGATGAAATTGCTTTAATTGGTTCTATTTTTTTTACAAAATTTTTTATTGCTTCATTTCTGATTTGAGTTTCATTTAAATCTAAATTTTGTAGATTTCCATTTTTTAATATATTTTTAATAAAAATTATTTCTGAGTGAAATTTTAAAGAATTACATTTATAAAATAATTCTTTTAATATTGTTTCACATTCTAAAATATTAGAATTAATTTCTTTTAAATAATTTATTTTTTCTTGAATAAAATTGAATATATTTAATACTTTTTCTTCCTCATATATGAATTGTAATTTTTGCTTCAAAATTTTCTCTTCTTTAAAAAGAGAGAAATTAAAAAATTGAGAAATTAAAATTATTCTATTTTCTAATGAATCTTTTAATGAATTAAAAAATTCAATACTTTTTTTTATGAAATTTATAGAGTTAAAATTTTCGTTATTAATTATTTGAAAATTCTTTAAATCAATAAATAATTGTTCTTTATCACTAATATAATTTTGGAAAAAATCATCTTCTGAAATATATTCAGTAAAACTTTCTAAGATAATTCTAAATATTTTAATTTCTTTCTCATTCAATTGATTTAATTGATTTGAATTTCTTTTTTTGAAAAAAAATTTTAAGTAAGAAATTGTATTATTTTTGTTTATTTTTTGAATATTTTTAAAATAATTTATTAAATTTTTGAATAATAAATCTTTTTCTTCATAAGAAAAAATAACAAGCAATAAAATAATTGGATCAACTTTATCAAAAATTTTTAACATTATTTCTTTTTTATTTTTTTCTTTTATTGAATTTAAAATATTTTTAAATAAAATAAAAAAATTCATATCATTAAACTCCTCATTTTTATCATGAATCAATAATAACTTATTTATTTTCATTGCAAATATTTGAATAAATTGAATATTAATTTTTTGCTCATATAATTTGGAAAAAGTAACAAAAATTTCATTTATAATTAATAAATCATTATTTTCTTTTATTTGTTTTTCAATAAACATATTAATATAATTATCAGGAATCTCAAATATTATTTTTTTAAGGTTTCCATCTAACAATTTAAAATCAGAATAAGAAAGAGATGAAAATTTTTGTGAAAAATTAATAATTTTATTTTCAATAATTCCTTTTAATTGTTTTTCTTCCAAAAAATTACTAATTTCTAAAAAATAATCTTTTGAAGAAATATCTACTCTTTCAATTAGATTAGTAATATATTTTTCTATTTTTATATTTATTTGAGTTATTAAATCTTCATATTCATCATCTTCATCTATATTTTCTAAAATTTCTATTGATTTTTTTAAAATAGAATATTTAAATGTTGTTTGAGTAATTTTTTTAAATATTTCACTTGTGTTAAAATAAAAAATATATCTTGTGATATTTTCTGATGAAAAGCTTTCATTTAAATACTTATCATAATATTCAAGGAATTTTTCAATGTTTTTATCTTCCAATTTACTAAAATCAATAATATCTTTAATATCAATTGATTTTTCTATTTCATTATCATTTGATTCAATTTTTTCAATCAATTCACTATTGAAAAATTTTGTGAATTGTTGTGTTGATTCAAATATTAATTTTAATTTATCTTCAAAATTATTTAAAAGTGAAAAAATGATTGATATAATTTGAGTAGGGATTTCTTCAATTTTTTTTTTTATATTTTCTAAAATTTCAAATAATTCACTAAATGTAAAAATATGAAAAATATTATATTGAGATATTATTTGAAGAAATAACAATAAGTGTTCTTGATCGATGTTCTTTAATAATTCATAAAACTCTTTTTTTTGATTAAATAATATATATATATATGATAAAAAACATTTTAATTTACATATAAATAAATTAAAGCCATTTTCATTAATAATTTTTTTAATTTCTAAAATAAAATTATTGTCTTTACATTTATTAATTATTTCATCTTTATACTTTTCTATTGCTTCTTTTTTAATCAAAAAAAAATTTTGGGATTTTATCTTAGAAATAATTTTTACAAAGTTACTTAATTCTTTGTTTTTTAAGGTTGAACACATCAAATTTATTAAAACTTTTGATTTAATTTCATCTGACTCAATGAAAACTTCAATAAAATTTTTTCTAAGATCTTTTATATATAATGTTTTATTATTTTTTTTTAAAAAATCAAGAAAAATTGTATATTGAATTATTTTATCAATAGGAATAAAATTTTCATTTGAAATATAAATATCAAATAAAAAAATATTTTGGTTTAATTCATTAGGAATTTTTATAATTTGAGATAAAATATTATCATTAATTTTAATAATTAATTTTACTGTATTTAAAATACTTTCTCTTTTTATCTTGAATGTATTTGTTTTTATATAAAAATTATCTCTTTTTATTTCATCATTTTCTTCAATTGGAATAATGTTTTCTTCTTCATTTAATTTGATTTGCATTATTATTTTTTCTTTGGATATTATATCACTTTTTATTTTATAGGAAAAATAAAAATGTATTTCTTCCATAATATTAAAATAAATAATTAATTTTTCTTTCGAAAAAAAAAATGTCTATAAATTCTTTTTTGTTTAAAAAAGAATAATTTGAATATGAATATTCTTATAAAAATCATCTTATATATTTTTTGTGGTCAATTTGTTAAAAAATTGTTTAACTTGAAAAATCAATTCTGTTAATTGATAATTTAGAATATTTTCTTTTCATTGTATGGTTTTTATCAACAAATTCTTAATTTATTTCCTTCTTTTTTTTTTCAAAATTTATTGTCTCAAAGCATTTCTTAGAATTCAATAAATTTTATTTTTAATTTTTAAATAAAAAGGTAAAAAATTAAAAACAGTAAATTAAATTATTTATAATAATTTCTATTTTCTGTTATAAGAATTTTTATGTTTCTATCATTATATTTTTTTGTTTTTGAATTAAAAAAAATAACACTAACTCCTTTCTTATATTTTGGCATATTTATTAATATATATTTTTATATTTTCAAAATTAAACTTAAAATAGTTGGTACATCTTGTGAATAATTTATTCTCTTTAAATAAAGATAAATAATATTTAAAAATTCATAGAATTATTTTAAAAATGGGAGTAATGGGTTTGTACTCAAAAACATTATTAAAAATAATTAATATCCAAATGATAAAATTTATTCACTGTTATTTTATTATAATGATAATAGTAAATCCCTTGTAGTTTATTTAAATAATTTAATTTAATATTTACATTTGAATAATAGGATTAAGTACATATACTTATAATTAGTGAAAAGAAAAAAATTTAAATATAATTAAATATATAAATAAAAAAGTATTTAAAATTAAAAAAAAATGAATCAAAAAATTTTATTTTTCTTTTTAATAATAACAACAAAAAGCATAACAGAATGGGATTATAAACAACATGGAAAAGATTGGGAAGAAAATTTTAAAGGATGTAAAGCCCAACAAAAATCTCCAATGAATATATTATCATCAAAATCATCTCAAATGGAATCAAAATATTTTTTCTTTCCAAAAATATATAAAAACACAACTGGAAAATTACAATTAATGGAACAAGATAATTTATTAGTTTTAAATTATACAAATGATAATTTATTAGGTGAATTAATGTTTAAAATAAAAGTTGATTTTTTAAATATTGAAGATGGAGAATTTGTGAATGTAAAATGTCATGGAATATCATTTAAATTTCCAGGAGAATTCACTTTAAATAAAAAAATATATGATGGTGAATTACAAGTAAATTGTTCATCATATGTTAATAATCAATTAAATGGAATTTATATTGTAATTCCTTTTTCTATTGTTAATGATACTATAAATCAAAGTCATATTTTTGATGAAATATATAATAATATATTAGATAAAAATTTACCTATTGATATTTATATAAATGATTTTAAAGATTTTCTTGATGATTATACTATAATGGATGAAGTTTATTTCTATCAAGGAATGTTAAATTTTCCTCCTTGTGATGTTTTATCTTTTTGGTTTTTTGTTAGTAGAGATTTATATATTCATAATAAAGTTTATGATAAATTAAAAGGATTTTTAAATAAAGAAAAATGCCCTGATGGTAATAATAGATTAGCTTCTGAACAAGATGATTCAACTTTTTTATATAATTATTAGTTTTTTATTATTATTGTTTTTATTTCTGTTTATGATGAAAAAAGTTTAATAAATAAATAATTTTAATAATCTTTTAATTTATTATTTTTTTATAATTTTATCAAAGATATTTTTTAATATGAAATAAAGTCAAAAAAAAGTTGAAAAATGAAAATAATTAAATCAAAAGGAACTGTTAATGAAATTTTTAAATAAATATATATTTAAAAAACCAATAAAAAACCAATTAAAAAACTCCTATAAAAAGTATTGAATATTAATTCCAAAAAAATGAAAAGAAAAAAACTTTATTCTTCAGTTCCAGTGTATTTTTCAACAAAAGACAAGCAGGCGCAAAAAAATCCTCCAAGAACAAAAAGAAAAAACTTAATATATTTATTATTTCTATCTTCAAATTCTTCAACAAGAACATCAGAGCAAGCAACATAAATGAAAGTTCCAGCAGAAATCCCAAGTAAAATTCCTTCGAGTAAATCATTAGTACTTTCTGAAAGAATAATTCCAAGAGCAACTCCAAAAGGACCAATAAAAGCAAATATCATAATCATAATAATATATATTTTTTTAGTTGTTTTTGCTTTTATAAATGATATTCCTAATGAAAGTGATGCTGCCCATTTATGTGCTGCAACTGCTAATAATAAGAATAATATATCTTTTTTATTATCTCCTATTCCTATTGCTAATCCTTCAAATATTCCATGAAATCCTAATGCAAATAATAATATTAATGGTGTAAAAAGATTTGGAACTTTTTTCTCTTGATTTATTTTTGAGAAAAATTCTTTTGATGTTACTAATGGAAGAGAATATGTTCTTCTTAATTCATTCAATGATTCTTTTGGAATAATTAAATTTTCTTTTTGATCATATATTAATAAATTTGATTTCTCCTTTTCAAAAGTTCTATCTAATTTCTTTTCAGTCCTCTTTGATGAATAGAATGTTTTTATTATTGGCTTTATAGAAAATTTACTTTTTACTCTTTTTATTGAATGTGGAAAATGTTTTAATTTAACTTTCTCTTTTTGATTTTCATTTGGGTTTTCTTCTTTTAAATTTTGAACTGCAATTTTATTTTCTTTTAACTGTAAATTTTCATTATTTTTATCATTTGAATTTTGCTGAGTAGAAGTATTTTCATTTGAATAATTTTTTTTCTTTATTAAATTCCCTTCACTTTCAATGTATTTACTTTGAGAATGAATTCTCACAATAGATTTTCTTCTTTTCATTTTATTTGGTTTATGATTATGATGTTCTCCATTAAGAAGAGAATGACCATCAAAAGCAACTCTTTCCACAAATAATATAACAGCATAAGAAATAAAGCTTAGAAAATAAGCTAAAGGAATATCTTCTAATTTTTTATATTTTTCAAATTTTTCATTTGCTTCTGGTAAAATATGAAATAGTCCAATTCCCAAAAATAATCCTCCTGCAAATGTATTTACAAGGTTTAAACATTTTATATTTTGTCTACATGACTTTATAAAATATGGAATTAAACCAAATATTACTCCTATTATTAATATTATTATCAGGGAAATTAATTTTAGAGTTAAGTTTTCTTTATTATTTTTTGATGACAAATTTCTTAAATCATTTAATATATCCATTTTATGTATCTTTTTGGTTATTTTTTTTTTAAATTAAATTAAATTCAAAAGACTTTTAGTTACTTAAATATCAAATTAAATTCATTTTAATTTGAGAAAATCTTTAATTTTTAATAATTATTTTTAATTTTTTTTTGAAAATAGTTTGTGAAAGGTTAAATGATGTTAATTACGTTTATTGATATTAAACTTTAATATAATATTTTTTTTGTGGTTTGGATTTTTTGTTTTATGTTTAAAATATGGTTTTTATTTTTTTTTTTTTTAAAGGTTAATTTAAGAAAATATTTTTTAAGACAGAAAAAAGATTTGATGATAGAATATGAAGTAAAAAAATATTTGATTATAACTAATTAAAATATATAATTATATGGATTTTTTTTAACATAAGTTTATAATTTTATATTTTTTATATTTAAAAATAATTTGAATCAAATTTATAATAACTTTTTATCACTTAGACATATCCCTACTCTAATTAACTTTATCATTAAAAAATATTTTCTAGAAAAAAAATAAAAATTAAAACAATAATATAATGTTATAATAAAATTATATGAAAAAAACAAAAAAAAATAAAATAATAAAAATTAAATATATGAAAAAAACAAAAAAAAATAAATAACTCAAAAAAATAAATAGAAAGAATCAGAAAACAATTAATACCAACAAACATAATATTAGAAGAAATCATTGTAGAATAAAAACAATTTTCTAAAAATAGAAAAAAATGAGTGGAAATTAAAACAATACGTTATTCATCAAATGGAAATAATAAAAATAGTCATTTTAATAATACAAACTTCAATTCAAAATAATAATAACATAATTCAAATATTTCTTTATCTAATAATACTATTATTTATTATACTATTAATAATAATTATTTTCAAATTTTAGAAGTAATATTTGAAAAATTCAAAATTTAATTTCTAAATCTTTTCAAAATCAAAATGAAATAAAGAAAAAATTATTGAATATAATAAATTAATAGTAAACAAGAAAAATTAATAAGAAGAAAACCAAATGAAAGTAAATTAACACTATTAAATATTTTTTGAATGAATATAATGATGAGAAAAATGAAAATAAAGATTATGGGAAAATAAAAATAATAATAAAATTTTAAATAATAAAAATAAATAAATTAATTTTTTCATATTATTGAAATTTTATATATTCTTTGTAAAATATATTTTGTTTTAATATAATATATAAAGTTAAAAAAAAATATTAAATTATTATTTAACCAAACTTTTTTCTGTGATATCAGAAAAATTTATCATAAAATCACTTTTTCCAATTTGAATAACTCTCATTTTTTCTTTAATAGTTTCAATATGATTGGATAAAACTTTAATAGCTGATTTAATATTATCTTTTTGCTTTTTTAAATTACTTATCATTTTATTTAATTTTTGACTTTCTTTTTTCATTATATCAATATTACTTTTACATTCAAAAATTTTCATATTAATTTTTATATTATCTTCATTTATTTTATTGATTTTAAATTGAATATTTGGAATATCTTTTTGATATTTTTCAATTCCTTTATTTATATTTTTATATCTTGAATTTACATTTTTCATATTTTTAATTTGGATTTTATTTTTTGAATCTTCTAAAATAAAATTTTTCTTTTGAGTATTATACATATTAATTTGAGATTTAAGGAAAGAAATTGAATTTTCTAATTGGTTTTTTAATTGAATTTTATTATCAAATTCATTTTGAAATTTATCAAAAAAATTTTCTTTAATTGAATTAATCATACTTTTTAAATCATTAAAATCATTATCTATATAATTATAATAATTTTCTCTGTAATCATCAGGTATAATATTACTTTCAATTGATTGACAATATGATTTAGTATATTCTTTTCTTATACTTTTTAAATCACAACTATTTAATCTTCTATGATTTGAACTTACGTTTCTTGAAGTTCTTGGTTTTTTATTTTTTAAATTTATTTGAGATAATCTATTTGAATTATTATTATTATTAATATTAAATGTGTTACTATCACTAATATTAAAATTTGATAAACTACTTTGAATAATTCTTTTTTTCTTATTATTTGTTTTTTGTGTTGTTAAAAATTTATTATTTTGATTTATTGAATTTCTTGACATTTCATTATTTCTTCTATTTGTCGATGAAGAAGTAAATTTAGAATATGAATCTAAAATATAATTTGATTTATGTTTATGATGTAAATCTTTATTTTGATTAATGAAATGTAATCTAAATTCTTTCAACATTTATAATTTAAATTTTAACTTAAATTAAATATTGTAATAATATAAATTAACTAAACTTCAAATAATTGAACTTATACTAATAAATAACAATCTTAAAAAAACAATTACAAAAAAAATCAATTCCAGAATTTAATAGTTTTATCTAAAGAACAAGATACAATTTTTCCATTTTTTAATTCAATTAAACAATTAACAATATCTTTATGTCCTTCAAGTGTAATTTCTTCACTTCTAATATCTAATCTCCAAATAATAATTTTTTTATCACTTCCACAAGAAACTAATCTTCCATCTTTTAAATTAATTAAACACAAAACACAATCAGTATGACCAATTAAAGTAAATTGTATGATTCCTTTATTTAAATCCCATATTTTAATAATATTATTTTTTGATCCTGAAGCTAATCTACCATCAATTAATTGAATTAAGCAAAAAACTTCATCAACTTTATTTTTTAAAGTAATATTTTCTTTTTCATTTTTATAATTCCATATTTTTATAGTATTATCATAAGCTCCTGAAGCTATTCTTCCATCTTTTAATATAATCATTGTTCTTATTTTATCTTTATGTCCTTTTAAAGTTTTTATATTTTGATAATTTGATAAATTCCATAATTTAATTGTTGAATCTCCACTTCCAGAAACTAATATATTATTATTTAATTCCAATAAACATTGTACATTTCCTAAATGTCCATACAATGTTTTTTCTTCTTTAAAAGAATCTAAATTCCATATTTTAATTGTATTATCTAATGAACCTGAAACTAATTTATTATTTTTTAAAAATAATAATGATATTATATCATCAGTATGTCCTATTAATTTTCCTTCTTCTTTATAATTCATTAAATTAAATATTTTTATTACTTTTGTTTCATTTATAAAAAAATCACCACATCCTGCTGCTATTTTATCATCATTTAATTCTGCTAAACAATTTACCCAACTTTGTTGTATTGTTATTGATTTTATACAATGAGAATATTTTTCTTTTTTAAATATGTTTTTATTATCATGATAATAAAAAGATATATTTATTGGGAAAAAATCTATATTTTTCATTTCTGTAAAATAAAAATCTATTTTTTGGAAATTTTCATCAAATAATTTTTGATCTAATGATATTTCTTTAAATTCTGTAAATGCTTTATATAAAAATTTTATATCATTTCTATTTTTTTCTTTTTTTTCTTTATTGGTATAATAATAATTATATATATTTTTTATTATATTAATATAAGTTTGAATTTCTTTTATTTTTTTATTTTTTTCATTTATTATATTTAACTCAAATTTTTTACAATTTTCAATAATATTTTCAATTTTTTCTTTAATAATATTAACTTTATCTTCAATATCATTTATTGTTTTTTTAACACAATCATCAATATAAATATTAAATTCATTTAAATTTTTTCTTTTCCATTTTTTTTCATAATTTCTAAATTGTTTCATATAATCTTCAAAACTAACTTTCCAATGTTCTTTATGTTCATTATCAAATCCTTTTTTACAAATTGATAATTTACAAGTTTTACAATAATAATTATAATTATATCCATTATGAAAAGGACATAAATTATTTTCTTTTTCATCAATTTGATTAAAATTTTTTAAATTATGAGTACCGAAATAATCATTATGAAAATCTTTTTTACATTCTAAACATAACCATAATCTACAATTTGAACAAAAATTTTCAAAAGGTAAATTATGTTTTGAACATATATTATCTATTTTTGAATTACTATTTAAAAAATTTAATAAAGCTTCTGGAGTTAAAGATAATATTGTACTATTACATTTACATGATATTTCAAATGTTGGTTTTATTTTTTTTCTCAGAAATGTTGAATTTAAAAGAACTTGTTTTATACATGTTTGACATATTTTGTGATTACATTTTTCAAAAATTAAATATATTAATTTTTTTTTATTACAAAATAGACATTGAGAATCTACATTCATATTATTTTTTTATATATTATTTTTTTAAAATTAAAATTTTAATTTATAAATAAAAATTCTAAATATCCTTTAAAGAAAATATAAATAAATAATTATAATCAAATAAAATTTAGATTTTTATAATGGAATTAATAATTTTATTGGTAATTTTAAAGTAAATTAAATGAAAAAGAAATTTTCATTCTTTATATTTGTTATTATCAAATAAAATAATTATCAAATATTCTTAATAACTTCTTATTTTCTTTTTTATAAGATTTGAATTTCATCAAATTTGAAATATTGCCTTTAGATTAAATTTGAATTTAGATTATATGAAATAAAGAAAGATATTGAATTTTATTTTATATCTTCTTTTTTATAATCTAAAGTATTAATAATTATTAAAGATAAAAATAATTTATAAAAAAATCTATTATTGGGTATCTAAATTTTTTTTTATAAAAAAATAATCTTGAAAAAACTAATACTATTAAAAAAAAAATGAATTAAAACATTGAAAAAATGTCAAACGAAGAAAATAAAGAAGAAATAGAAACTTCAAATGTAAGAAACAATAACCAAGAAAATATAATAAGAAACAACCAAAGGAGAAATTTAAGAGGAAGAATTCGTCAAAATGGAAGAGGCAGAATAAGAAATTTTAATCAAAGAAGATTTAATCAAAGAAACCAATTTAATAGAAGAAATAATCAATATAACAATAATGCCTTTAATAGAACTATAAATTATAGAAGATTATATTTGTCGAATTTACCTCCAGTTAATTCTAATTTATTTTTAAGAAGAACATTAATTAGAATATTTAGTAATGCTGGAAGAGTTTTAAGATGTAATGTTCATTATAATAGAAATGGAAGAAGATTTGGTTTTATTATGTATCAATTTCCTAATAATGCAAGATTTGCTTTAAGAAGATTTAGAAATTTAAGAATTAGAAATTATAATATTAGAATTAGCTTTAGAAGACCTTTAAATTATGGTTTTACTATTAATAATTTTAGAAATAGAAGATTTGGTTTTGGTGGTTTTAATAGAGGACAAAGAAGATTTGCTTTGAGAAGAAATTTTAGAGGAGGCAATTTAAGAAATAATAATAATAATAATAATGGACCACAAAGAAGATTTGCTTTTAGAAGAAGAAGATAAGGGAATAAATATTTTTTATTTAATTAAGAATTTTTTTATTTAAAGAGTTAAAGAAAAAAGAGAATAAAGAATATTTAAATTAATTTTTTCAACTTTTTTTTTGTTTTTGATTGTGTTAAATATTAATTTATTTTATAAAAAATGAATGATTTCAAATATCATTAAAGTAAATAAAAGAAAAAATATAAAAAACTAAATGATTTAAATCTTCATTATATATATTTTCTTCAAAAAAATCTATTAAAATTAAAGTACAAATTTATCTCTAATTCATCCTCTTATAATTAAATTGAAATGATATTACCTTTTATAAATTATAAATATAAACAATTAAAATAATAATTTTAATAAATTAAAAAAACTATTTAACAAAAATTAAAGATGATATTTATTATTTTAAAAATAAAAAAAATTATACAATAAAAATATTAAAATTAAAATAAATATATTTTTTGTTTATTTTATGATAAAAAATAATAAATAAAGCATATATAAAAATTAAAACCACAAATATTTACAAAAAAATATAAATATAATAATAAAAAATGGAATTTCAAACAATAGATAAAGAAGATAAAATAAATTTATTTACTTTAACAAAAAATTTCAAAGTCACAGATTTAGAATCATTCAAAAATTATTTAAAAGAAGTTTACGTAGATTTATATCAAAGAATGTTACCAAATCAAAATAAAGAAGAAAAATCTCAAAGCCCAAAAGGATTAAATAAAATAACCTTTATTCATTATTATGATCTTCCAGGAATAATGTCAGATAGACTTTTTAGTGTTTTTGATTTGAATAAAAATAATTATATAGAAATAAATGAATTTATAACTGGAATGATAATTTTATTTTATGAAGATTTTGAAGAAAATTCAAAATTTATTTTTAATTTCTATGATTTCGATAGAGATGGTAAAATTTCAAAAGAAGATATAAGAACAGTTTTATCTTATATTACTTTAAATGAAGGAGAAATTTCAGATGAATATCATATTACTTATAAAACAAGAGTTAAAAGTCAAGAAGATTTATTTAATATAATTGAATTATGTTTTAAAGATGAAAATAGCGATTATATAGATTATCAAAAATTTATTTATATTGTTGAAAATATTAATAGTGATATTTATTTAATGTTACTTTTATTTTTATATCAAAAAAAACCTTTTACAAAAGCAAATTTAAAAAATTACGAAAATAAAAATGAAAAAAAAACTCCTTTAAAAAGTCCTAATGGTAATAAAATGTTAAAAAGTCCTTTAATAAATATGGCTTTTTCTCCATATAATTATTTTTCTAGAAATCCAAAAAGAAAAATTGGTACAGTGGTTCATAATAAAACTAATTTTGATAAAAGATTTTTTTCTCCTCATCAAAATATTAGAAATAAAAAAAAGAATATGACAATAAAAGAAATGAATCAAAATATGTATAAAATAATTCACTCAAAAATAGATTTTGATAAAAGTTCATTTAAATTTATAGATAAGGAAATTAATATAAATAAAAATATAAAAAGATCAACAACAAAAAAAGATTTCCCATCTAAATTTATTGAAAGCATTTTTAAAATTACTCCAGCATTTAAGCAGAGTAAAAAAAATAATAGTATTAAAAATTATCAAAAATCAAAAACAATTGAATATGATAGTGAATCAGAAGATGAAAAAAATATTATATTAAATGTTAAAACTTTAGAAAATAATCCAGAAGATAATTTCCAAAAAGTTCCTCCTTCATTAATTAAATTTGATGAAGATTCAGAAAGTGAATCAGAAAATGAAGAAGAAGAAAATATAATAACATTTGAAGGTTATTTATATAAAAATATAGATGGAAAATTAAAAAAATTATATTTTAAATTAGTGCATAAAGATTTATATTATTTTAAAACAAAAGAAGAGCCAAAACATAGAGGAATGCATAATTTAAGTGGATTATTTTTAAAAGAAGAAAAAGAATTAGAAATTAACGGACAAAAATTTTTTTCATTTAGTATAGTTTATCCTTCAAAAACTAGATATTATTTAGTTGATAATGAAAATGATTATAAAATATGGATAGAAAAATTAAAAAGTGCAACAGGATATACAAATTTATTAGATATATATGAAGTCAAACAGAAATTAGGAAATGGGAAATTTGGTTTAGTTAAATTAGGAATTAATAAGCAAACGAATCAAAAAGTCGCAATAAAAATAATGTCAAAAAAACAAATGAATACTTCAGATTTAGAATTAGTAAGAACAGAAATAGAAATATTAAAAATATGTCAGCATCCAAATATAATAAAATTATATGATATATTTGAGAATGAAAATTATTATTATATAATAATGGAATATTGTAGTGGTGGAGATTTATTTTCATTTTTAGAACGTCATCAATTTAAATTAAAAGAGGAATTAGCTAGTAAAATAATGCATAAAATATGTGCAGCAATATATTATATTCATTCATATGGAATATGTCACAGAGATTTAAAGCCTGAAAATATATTAATGACATTAAAAAATGAAAACTCAGATATTAGATTATTAGATTTTGGTTTAAGTAAAATAATAGGACCAAATGAAACATGTAATGAACCTTATGGAACATTAACTTATTGTGCTCCAGAAATATTATTAGATAATCCATATACTAAACAAGTAGATTTATGGAGTTTAGGAGTTATGACATATTTAATGTTAACTGGGAAATTACCTTTTTATGATAGAATTGATAGAGAAATTGCTAAAAAAGCAGCTTTTTCTGAACCTGATTATAGTGATAAATTGTGGAATGGTATCAGTGATGATGCAATTAATTTTGTTAAAGGACTCTTAAAAAAAAAAGGAGATGAAAGAATGAATATTAAAGAGGCTCTTCAACATAATTGGATTAAGAAATTTTGTGATGATGATATTTTTGAAAGCAGAAATAAGTGTAAAGAAAATGCAAGTAAAGAATTTCAAGTCTATTCTAGTGTTAAAGATGGGAAAATTTAATTTGTCTTTTTCATACTTTTTTGTATAGGGTTTGGAATAAGAATATTTGATTATGTTTATTTTATTTTATTTTATTTTTTTTTTTTTAAGGGTTTTTATATAATTATGTTTAATTAATTTTTTTTTTAATAATTTATTAAATTAAATTTACTTTATATCCAATCATTCCTTAATTATATATTTCAACAAATAGAATTTAAATAATTGAATTAAAAGTGGAATTAATAAAATAATAATAAATAATAAATAATATAATCCAAATATTTAAAAAAAGTTTGATTGTTCATCTTAAAAAAATGGATAATATCCTTCCACAAAAATTCAAATCTATAGGAATTTATTTTGGATATAATATTTCAAGAATTTGCTCATTCTTTGATCAAAAAATTCATAAATTCAAATCGGATAATATATATTTCATCTTCTCAAATATTTATAATATAAATGATGTCTATTCAATAAAAATTAATCCAGAAAAAAAATATGAAAATGAATTAGAAATAAATCAAGTTAGAAAATTATTAAATAAGGAAATTCCAAAATATGAAAATTTTAAAATTAAAGAAAGTAATGATTTCATTGGGGATAGAATAATTGAATTTAATAATTATAATTTAAAAAGTATTATAGTCAAAGAAATAATTTATAAATTTTTTGATAGTTTTTTTATAAACATGAAAGTAAATGATAAACTATCTTCAAACACTTATATAGTGTTTACTATTCCTGCTTATTTTGAGGAACAACAAATAAATATCATTGAAAAAACAATTAAAGAAATAACAAATTGTTCGAAAATTTTTCCATTAAAAGAACCTATTGCTGCCAAAATTTATGATGAAAAAAAAAATAAAAATAAACCTAAAGAAATTAATGATAATCATCTTGTGATTACAATTTATAATGATTTTTTAGAATTATCTATTATCTCTGTTGAAAAAAATTTAGAATATTATGTAAAAAAAAGATATTGTGAAATTAATCCCAAAAATTATTTAAATAAACACATTAATAAATCAAATGAAACAGAAATAATAATTGAGGAATTAAATAATGATGAAGAAATGAGATTTAAAGATTTTGCAAATATAAAACTAATTTCATATATATTTAATAAATGTATAGATATTTTGAAAGAAACACATTTAAATAAAAATAAATTAAAATCAGTGATTATAACTGAAGATTCTGATAAATTTGAATTTGAGGATAATTATAAAAATTTTTTTGGAAAGGAAATTGAAATTAGGCATTTTAATAATAATGCAGTTTTTGTAAATGGTGCATCAATATATGCATATGAAAAACAAAAAATGCTCACATATTCCTCTACTTTTAGAAAAGATATAAACAAACCTCAAATTAAAGATTTTTATGAAAATAAAAATACATTTAGAGGGAACAGATATTATAGAGAAGAGAATTTAATTCAAGGATTAATTGCTCAGGATAAAATTTATGATAGTAAATATGATAATCTTAATAATGCTCAAAAAGATTTGTCTTTAAATAATATATATCAAACAATTAAAGAAATGAATGAAACAACAAAAACACGTTTTTTAGAAATGGAAAATAAATTCAATTCCACAATAGAGGCTCAAGGTGAAAAAATAAATGAGTTAACTTCCAATTATTTAGAGATAAAAAAGGAGAATGAAAATATGAAAATTCTTATTGATAAAATAAGTGAATCAAATATCGAAAGTAAAAGACATAATGAAAAAATTGAAAAAATATTAACAGAAACTTTAAATAAACTCACTGAAAGAACTTTTATAATTGAAGGCAATTTAAAGAATCAAAAAGATGAATTTAAAAAACAAATGGAAGAAATAAATGACAAAATGATGGAGACGACAGATGGGTTTAATCAAAAATTTGACAAAATGGAAAAACAATGTGAGAATTGGGGAATTCATTTAAAAAAAAAAAAAGACATAATAATAGCTAAAAATATTGTAAAAGATAAGAATTTATCAGGAACAAATGATATAGAAGATACATTCAAATATTCGAGAAAAAGCAGTGAGAGAAATAAAACTAAGAAGACAAAAATTTAAATTTTTCTATGGAATTTTATTATTATTTTAAAAAATATTGATAAATGAGATTTAATATGAATGAAAAAATATATTTATTACATATTTTTATCTAAATTGTATTTTTTAAAAATCTTAATTTTATTATATTAACATTACAATAATCATTTCATAAGTTCTTTAAAATATAGAGATTTATTTGGATTATTAGTTTTTCATAAATGGATGAATCTCTTTTAATAAATGAAGAGAGATAATTCTTAAAAAAAAAATTTTGTATGAAATAATATGATTAACGCTTATTAAAGTTAACTTATTATTAATTTAAAAAATATTTCATTATAATCCAATTTAATAAATTGTTTAAAAATAACTGTAGTTTTTATGAATATATTTTAAATTTTAATTTAAACAATTATTGTTTTTAATTCTTTTTTAAATATTTTTCAAAATAAATAAAATGAAAAGGAATTCTGTAATAGAAATAAATAAAATAGGGATAGAAAAACTATTTAAATCTCCTAATAAAAAGAGTAAATTATCAATATATTCAAATAGTAATAAGAAAAGAAAGATAGAAAACAAGAAATTAAATTTAAAGACATTATCAATAAATTCAACAATTCATTCATCATTAAAGAATTCTAATTCAATGGGCAAAAGACATTCATTATTAATGTCAGATATAAATAAAAATCCAAGTGCATCATTATTAAAACAAATAGAAGATAAAGAAAGAGAAGCTGAAATAAGACTTTTGATAAAAAAAAGGAATTATGAAATTCAAAATTTAGCAAAAGAAAGAAGAAAATTAAAAAAAATATCAGTAATGACAAGAGAAACTTATTCATTAAGAATATTATCTACTAAAATAATGCATATAAATAATAGAATAAATAAATTAATTAAATTAAATGATTCATTAATAGTTTATCCTGATGAATATGAAAAACAAACTAATAAAAAGAAAAAAAAAAAGAAATTTCAGTTACGATTTTGATTCAAATGATATTAATTTTCCTCTTTCAATGAAAGGTGATTTTAAGAAAATAAATAATAATTTAAAAATAAATAGAATTAAACAATATGGAAAAATAATAGATTTATCAACAGTTATAGAAAATATAATAGATAAACCAAGTTTTTATTTTCAAAGAGAAAAAGAAAATAAATTATTTACTCCAAGTACTGAATATTGTGGAAATCAAAGAAAATTAGGTAAAACTACTATATATTTAAAATCTTTTAAACCAAAAGGTTTTACAAGTAGAAATATTAATTTAAATAATAATAATAACGATCAATATTGTAATACTTTTGAAGATTTATTTTATGAAATTGAAGAAAACAATAAAAGAAATGATACAAATATATATAAAACTATTAATTCTTTTTCTAATAATAAAACTAATGATACTGAAAAAAATTATTTTAGAATTTCTTCTGTTAGACCTACGACTTGTGAAAGTGATAATGATTGTAAAAAAAGTAATTTTAATAAATTTAATTGCAGTTTAAAAAAACAATCTATAAAAAATTCAACATCTCAAAATTTAAATTCTAAAGTTAATAAAGTTTTAAATGATACAAAAGTAATAAAAGAGTCAATAAATAATGCAATAAGAGAAGATGATAAAGAAAAAAATAAAAAAGATAATGAAAGAGTATTATTAAAATTAGCAAATAAATTATTAAAAAAACACAATAAATTATCTCAAAGAAAATATATTAATAAAAAACAAACTTTAGAAGAACAATATATAGAAAAATTAAAAGCAATTCCAAATACAGTAAAAGAAGAATTTAGAGATTGTTTTAAAAAAATATTATTTCAAAATAGAATTTTAAATAAATCGGAACCTAATAAAGAAAATATTTATGAACAAAGAATAAAATATTTAAAAGAACAAAAAAAAATTCAAAGAGAAACTTTAGAAAATATGTATATATTAAAAGAAAATATATTCACTGGAAAAGAAGATCAACAAGTTTTTAAAGAAGAAATGGTTTTTGATAATTATGGAAATATAAATAGTTTAGAATGGTTAATTAAAAAACATCATGTTTTAGATAATTCTTCTAAATTTGTTGGTGCTTATAATCCTAAAGAAAAATTAAATCTTTGTATTCATTATCCAGAAGATGTTTAATTATTGTTAGTGTGTATTTTTTTTAATAATTTTAATTTTTTTAATTTGTTTTTTTCTTATAGGTAAAATTTAATGAAAATCTATGCTTTTTAAAAGAAATATTTTCTTATTTAAATTATTATTTTTTATTTAAAATTTATTATAATTAATTTCTTTATGAATTTGAAAAATTGAAAGTTATTTAATTATTCGAATAAAAGATTATTAATTAATATTTATTTTTAAATATTTTATAAATGTATTATCCAAAATCAAAAAATAAATAAATTTTTTTAAATTTTATTTTATGACTGAATCAATGAATTCATTATTAGAATTAGAAGAAGAGAGAAAATTTTGGGAAAATAAATTATTAGAGTATAAATTATTATCATTTAAAGATTCATATATAATACAATCAAAAAATATACAATTAAAGAATGAAAAAGATTCTCTTCTTCAAGAAAATAATGAACTTCAAAATCAAATTTCTGAATTAAACCATAACATTTCTCAAATAAAAGAAATGAGAGAAAATTCAGAAATAATTCTTTCAAAATTAAATTCAGAAATTTCATCTTTAAAAAATATAAATCAAAATAATCAAAACGAAATAAATTCTTTAAAAGAATATTGGAACAATATAAATAAAACAAATAATATAGTAAATCATATTTTAACATTTCCAGAAGATTTTAAAAAAAAAGTTTATAATATTTGTTCAGAAAAAGTTAATTCAGTTTTAAATTCTAATAATCCAATTAATAATAATATACCTCAACAAAATTATTATTATAATCCTATGATGATGAATAGTTATATTATGAATCCTCAAATGATGTTTCCTAATGTTTATCAACAAAATGAAAATTTTAAAAAATAATTATTTAGATTTTGTTTATAATTTTTTACTTTTAAATTTCTTTCTTTTTTTCATTTATTTTTGTTTTATTTTTTTTTTATTTTCAAGAAATATTTTGTTTGGCTTAATTTTTATATTTTTTTTGTGTATTAATATTTATTTTTTTAAATTTTTAATTAAAAAAGAAATAATTTTAAAAAATGAAATCAGTAAAACAATGAATTTAAATATTATAAAAATTTCCATTTATATAAATTAAATAATATCAATAAAAAAATCATTTTATATCAAAATCTTTTCAGCAATAAATTAAGCACTTCAAAGAATACATTAAATAATGTCCACATTAAAAATAATTGAACTCTATAAATTATATAAAATAAATTAATTAAAATAAAATAATAACTTCTAGAAATTAATCAACCTAAAAATAATTTTGTTCATAACCTTAGAGAAAATTAAACGAATCAGAAAAAAACAAAAAAAACAAAAAAACAAAGCGGAAATCCTTGAAAAAAATAAAAAACCCTATACAAAAACCTTCTTTAAAAAAAATAAAAAGAAAAAAAAAAATAAAATATCCAAAAACAAAAAATAAATAAAATAAAAAAAAATATAAATAATACAAAAAAAAATGAATCAAAACCCATTTCAAACAAACCCTTATAACTATCGTATACAGGCCCATGGAGACACTCAAGAATCATATGGTGAAATGTACTACATGGAGCCTCAGGGTATGAACACTATGATGTCTCCTGTAACGCAGGGTAGACAAACCTTGACTAACAGGAATGGTAGTCCTTTGGAGCCATATTCAAAGTCAAAAATATCTACAGTAAAGATGGATCTCCGTGAACGTGCAGACACAGCTCAACTAACAAATGAGCAGCCAATAAAGAGTCTCTTTGTGGAACTACCATCTCGCGGGTCAAGTGAGGACAGAATGGAGAGATCACCTAAAACAATAAATGTAGGGGACTCTAGAGAACAGGCTGAATATAATATAAGAACAGCTAATTTAAGGAGAAGTCCAAGAGGAGGTGTATATCAAACATATACAAATATAGAACAAGGGAATATTGCTATAGATCAACCAATGCAATATTCAGAATTTATTCAAGGCCATGAACCACCTTATCAAATGGGAAGTAATGATTCAAATGTAATGATTAGTAGTATGGGACCACATATTAGACATTCTCCTCAAGGAAGTATGGATGGTATGAATTATTCTATGAATCCAAGACAAGGAAGAGATCCTATGTTAAATAGATTAAGTCCCAATCAAAATAATATTGATGATATTAATTCAAGTGGAGATAAATCATATGAACCAAGAATAGAGTTGAATAATATTAAAAATACTTTAGGTAATTCTGGAAGAATGCAAGTTAGATATGGTAATGATATGAATATGAATGAAATGTTAGGAACACGTAATTCATTAAATAAAGATAGAATGAAAAATTCAGAAGTTAGATATAATAATGCAACATATAATAATATGACAATGGGGGATGTAAAAAAAATAGTGAAGAGATTTACAAAAGTTTATGATCCAAAAAAAACAAAAGAGGGAACATTAATAAATGAAAATCAAGTAACAATTCCAGGAGCAGATGATGATGTATTTAAAGGAAGATATCGTGTATTACAGAGAATGAATCGTTTAAGTAATATTCTTTTATCAAAAAGAGTAGACAATTCTCCTGATAGAAGTGATATAAATAATAGCAGATCATTTGAAGAAACAAGGAAAACTTTTGATAGACATACTTTAAACAGAAGTACACTTCAAAAAAAGAGAATGACAATAAATAGAAGTCCAGAACATAAATTTTTATATTTATCACTTGCAATGTTATCAAGTAAAGGACCTAATACAGAAGATAGAATTATTTTAAGAAGAATGAGATTTGACAAAGGAGGAGTTGTTGATTTAGCACAAGAAAAAAGAAAAAAAGGAGGAATAGTTATTAAACCTGCAAGACCTGTTGGAAGAACTAGAGGAAAAAGTTATATTAATACTAATCCTAAATTTAGAGAAAAAGCAGCTAAGTTAATTCAAGCTTGGTGGAGAGAATTAAAAGAAATTTATAATGAAAGATTAAATATGATAATTAAAATTCAATCTTTTTGGAGAGGAAGATGGGTTAGAAAATATATGTATGATATTTTATATTTAAGTTTTATGTATCAAAGTTTTTGCCAAATAATACAAAAAGTTCTTGTTAAACATGTTAGACCTTATGTTTTAAATTTATTAACTGAAGATCAGAGAAATACTAAAAATTTATTAAAGAATTTAATTTTGAAAAGAGATCAATTGAATTTATTAAGAATTAAACCTTATTTAGACAGATGGGTTGAATATATTAAACATTCACAATACAGGAATTTAAAAGGAAGACAATTATTTGATATTAGAAATAATGCTGAACAAAGAAAAAATTTATTAATGCAACATTTTAGTAAATGGTCTTTATTAACTAAATTAATGAAAAGTGGAGATGATGCTAACATTTCAAAAAGACAACAAATTAAATTGATTGGAATTAATAGAATTTTAGATGGTTTAAACAAATTATCTAAAAGAAATGCTTTAAAAAATTTAAAAACTAAATTATTACATTATTTAAGAGCTACAGCAAGAGATAAAACTTTGAAAAATATTATTTTTGATGTTAATAAAAAACCTAAAGAAAAAATATTAAGAAAATATTTTAATAAATGGAAACAAATACCAGAATTACACAAAGATATAAATATGAAAAGAAGAATTTCAACTGAATTACTTACTAAAGAAATTATTAAAAGAAATAAAGAAAATTTAAAAGATGCTTTTAACAAAATTGTCAGAAAAAATCCTAGACAAGATGTTATTGAAAAAATTATTATTCAAGAAAGAATTGTAGAAAAAGAAAGTAAAGTTAAAGGAATTCAAAAAGAATTTTTATTAGGTGCTGATTTATTAGAAAAAGCTATTTTAAGATTAACTTTTCAATATCCGTTAAATGCAATTTCTGATAAAATTGATTTTGATTTAAAAGATAATAAAATAAATAAATTATTCAAAATTAGGACAAAATATGATAAATATTTACTTAAGAAATATTTAGATAAATGGAATAATAAATCAGATAAAAAAGCTGATAAAGATCTATTAAAGAAATTACTTGCTAAAATAATAATTAATTATACTGATAAGCTAAAAAATAGGATTTTATATAAGAGATTTAATCAATGGAAAAATACTTTTATGCCAAAAAAAAAAGAAGAAGTTGTTTATAAAAAAGCAAAAGGAATTGATGATTTAAAAAAATCTTTTCATAAACAAACTTCTAAAACTTATGGAAGTGAATTTATAGAAAAATTAAAATCTTCAAAAGCAGCTCCAAGAGTATTTAATAATGTTCTTAAAAAAATAGTTAATAATTACTTAAATAAAAGTAATGATATAATAAGAATATATATTAGAAAATGGAAAGAAACAATTTTAAAAATTAAAATATATGAAATGAAAATAAAATATTTAAGTTCAATTGGTAATAGAAATGATTATAATAATAGAAAAACAAGATTAGGAAATGCAATTAGGAAATGGTTAATGAATATAAAAGAAAAAGAAATTATAACTAAAGTAGTTGAAAATACTTTAAAAGATAATAATAAAAATATAGCAGCTTTACTTATTAAAGTTTTAAAAAGAAATAATTTAAAAAATGATAGAGATTATATTTTAAGAAAGGCTATTAGAACATGGTTAAAACACTTAGGAAAAATAGATAAAATATATAATGACATTATTAAAGATGCTATTAAACATATTTTAAGAGCTAATATATTAAAAAATGGAAGAGAGTTTTTACATAAAAATGGAGGTAAAATCGTCATCATTTCTAAAAAAAAAGAAATTAAAAATTTACTACCTTATAGAAGAAGATATGAATTATTATTATTATTACATTATTTATTAATTTGGAGACAAAAAGCAATAGAAAATAAAAATTCCTCAAATAATAAAGAAATAAGGAAAAATTACATAAAAAATATATTAAAAAAACAAGATAAAGAAAATTTAATAAGAGCATTGTATAAATGGAAAAGTAATATAAAAGTAAAAGGAAGTAATATTCCTCTTATTCATGGAATAAAAAATTTAATGAAAGTTTTAACAAAAAAACCTTTTGATAAATTAAAATCAGCTCCTTCAAAAAAACCAGTTGATATGAAAAGTGGAATAACAGTTACTCAAGCTTTAATGAAGGGAGATGTAAATTCTGCAAGAATAATTGCATTAAGAAAAATATTCTTAATGGATTATTTGAATAAATGGAGAAGAAATATAAAAGAAGAAATAAAAATGGAAAAAGAAGAAGAATCAAAAGAGAAAAAATATAATATATTTAAAAAAGTATTCATAGGACCATTATTGAAAATATCAAAAAAACCTTTAAAGAAATATTTTGATAAATGGAGAGATAAAGTGAGAGAAAAAACAAATAATAATAGTCAAAGAAAAATATATATGAAATTGATAAAAAATATATATAATAACATATCAAAAAATTCAATAAGAAAAGGATTAAATAAATGGAAAGATATAACAAAAAAAATTAATAAAGATATAGATGATGCTGAAAAAGCAATGGATTTATTAAGAAAAATAGTAACTCAACCAATTTTTGAAACTTTAAATACAAAAATAACAGAAATTGAGAAAAAAAAGATAATAAAAACAGAAGGAGGACAAAAATTAAAAACATTATTAAAACACTTCTTTATAACAAATAAGAAAATAGATTTAAGTAAATATTTAAATAGATGGAGAAAAGCATTAGATAATGTAAAAGAAAAGAAAATTAAAACATCATTATTAGTAAATGTAGCAAAACATCAAAATAGGAAAGATAAAGAAAAAGCATTAAATAGATTAAGAGAAGTATTATTAAAATGGAGAATTAATGTTGCTCCAACTGATAATGAAACTTTAGATAAAGTTAAAGATATTAGAGAAGGAGTTGATATATTACATAATACTTTAAAAAAACCACATAATGAAAATATATTTAACGAAATTAAAGAAAGAAAAAAAAGTGTTGGAGCTCCTAAAGTTTTAAATAAAATATTAAGTAAAATTATTCCAAAAGCGAATAATCATATTTTAAGAAGATATTTATATAAATGGAGAGATACTTTAACTGATGATATTAGAAAAAATATTATTGTTAAAAATAAAGTTAATAGATTAGTTGATAATTTATTAAACAATCCTGATGTTATTAAAAAATTACAAAAAAAATTAAAGTCAACAAATATTAATCCTTATAAAGAATTACCTCAAATTTTAAGGGATATTCACAAAGCAAAAAATGATAAAGCTAATATATTAATTAATTTCTTTAAAACTATTAAACCTAAAAAAGTTATTAAAGGTGAAAAAAGAGATAATGTTCTTAAAAAATATATTTTGAAAAAACAAGAACCAAAAAATATAAGAAATTATTTAATTAAATGGTACAGAATTATAAATAAAGAAAAATTAACTGATGCTGCAAATAAAATAAAAGATTTTCTTAAGAAAAAAGTTAAAAATGTTGTTAATACAAAAAAAACAAAATATGATGATTTTATAAAATTAATAAGAAAATATATTCTTAAAAAAGTATTTGATAGATTTACTGATGAAGGTAAAAATAAAGAAAAATATGATATATTAAGAAAAATAATAAAAAGAAATGATGAACCAGACAAAAAAAGATTAAAAGAAGCTTTTCTTAAATGGAAAAATTTAATGCCTTCTTTAAAAAAAAATGACTCAGTTACAAAAATTCAAAGTGTTGTAAGAGGAATGAAAATAAGGAAAACAAAAAAAAAACAAGAACAATCTTCAAAAAGTTTAAAATCAATATATAATAAAAAAGATAATCATAAAAATGATTTATTAAGAGTTTATTTATTAAAGTGGTTAATTAATGCTAAGAGAAAAACAATTGATAAAAATGTTAAAAAAATTCAAAAATTTTTGAAAATTAAAGTAGTTACAAATATTAAAATAATAAAAGGAAATACAAGAATAAAAGATTTATTTAGAAGATTATTATTAAAGTTAATATTAAAGAATTTAAAACATATAACAAAATCAAATAAAGATACTAAAAACTTTGATGATATATTTAGAATATTAACTAAAATAATATTAACAAAATCATTTGATAAATTATTAAAAAATGCAGTTAAACATTCAAAAGAAAATAAATTAAAAAATGTAATTCCAAAAGTAAAAGAATCTCAAAAAAAACATTATGTTCCAAAATATTTAAAAAGATGGAAAACATATTCAATAGATAAAAGAGATGATAATGCAAAAAAAATTCAAAATTTTATTAAAAATAATGTTTATGAAAAAGTAGTTACAAAAAATAAAAAAAATAAAGAAACAACAAACAAAAATTTAAAAAAATATATTATTAAAAAATCAGATAATAAAGATAATAGAATAAGAAGAACATTAAAAAAATGGTTTGCTAATTCTAGAAGAATAACATTAAATGATAAAGTGAAAAAAATTCAACAATTTTTAAATAAAAATTATACCAAAAAACAAGAAATTAAAAAAGAAAATTATGATAAATTGAAAAAATTATTTATTAAATATATTTTAAAATTTATTGGAAATACTTTAAAAGATGGAAATGTAAAATCAAAAAATCTAATAAAAACATTAGGAAAAATTCCTGGTATTGATCAAAAGTTTTTGGATACAAATAATTTAATTAAAATTGGACAAGATACAATAAAAAAACAAGTTTTTACTCATTTAATAAAAACTGTAAAAAGGAAAGATGTAAATGATATATTAAGAAAATTTTTATTAAGATGGAAAGAAAATAAAGATAAATATTTATTAAAAGTAAAAATTCTTCAAAGTTTCTTTAGGAAAACATTAGCTTTGAAAAAAGAATTAACATTAAAGAAATTAAATTTTATTCTTCTTTCAATTTTTAATAAAAATGATAATAATATGAAAGAAATATTAAGAAGTACTTTTAGAAAATGGCAATTAAGAAATCAATTAGGAAAATGTAATGATTCATCAATGATTATTCAAGAATTTATTCTTCCAAGAATTTTTAAAGTTTTACATATAAAAATAAATAGATTCTTTGTAAATTTAGCAAAAAAAATGGTTAAAAGAAGATTAAATGATTTAGGTAAATTTAGAAAATTAAAAAATACTCTTATTAAAATATATTTAAAGAAAGTTGTTAAAACTACAAATGATGTTCATAAAAATAAAATAATAAATACTACATTAAAAAAAACAATAGAAACAAAAAATAAGAAAGAAAGAGAAGATAATTTAAGAAATAATTTATTAAAATGGAATAAAAACGCAAAAGATTTAACAGATAAATTAAATGATTCAGCAACAAAAATTCAGAAATATTATAGAAGTCACAAAGTAAAAAAAGAAGTAGAACAAAAAAAAGATTCACTAGATAAATTTAAAAATACAATATTAGGTTTATCAGGAGTATTAAACAAAGTAGGAAATAAATTTGGTCCTTTTGATCCCAATAATCCAAATAATATATATGATGAAGAAAATGGTCCTGGAGGAATTTTTGGAAGAAGAGGAGAAAGAGGAAATCCTTTAAGAGTTTATTTTTGGAGATGGGTAAATAATTCTAAAAAAAATACTGCTAATGATAAAAGTAATATTATTAAGAATTTCTTGAAAAAAATTAAAAAAATTATTGTTGTTCAAAAAGATGATAAAAATAAAGAAAATATTAGTAATGGTGTTGATATTTTAAATAACTATAATCCCAATAAAAAATATGCTTTTGATTTGTTGAAAAAATATGTTAAAATGATTATTTTAAATTCTATTCTTAATAAATTACATGATAATAGAAAAAATAATATTAATGATTTTATTAATAAATTAAAAGACAATGCTAAAGATGATAAATTAAAGAAATTACTTAATGTTAATAATGATATTTGGAAAAGATTAATTTTAAATGCTATTAAAAAATGGCAAACAAAAGCAGATGATATTAAAAAAGATGAAGAAAAAAAATTAGATGATCAAAAAAAAGAAGATGAAAAAAATCAAAAGAAAACAACAACTTTAAAAAAAGTAGTATTTAAAAAAAATAATAATAACAATAATAATTTAGGAATGGCATTAAAAATATGGAGAAGAAATATAAAAACGCAACAATTAGAAAATGCAAGTGATAAAATTAAAAAATATTTAAAGAAAAAAATAAATGATTTAAGAGCAAGAAATAATTGGAGAAAATTAGTTAAATTATTAAGAAGAAAAAATCATATTAATAACGAACCAGCTGATGTTTTAAGAAAATATACTATTAAAAATGGTTTAGATAAAGTTCATAATGTGATAAGAAGAAATTCAAGGAAAAATACTTTAACTGATATTCAAAAGAAAACTAACTTTATTAATACAATTAAAACACTTGATAATTTATTTGACAAAGTAAATGATAAAACTAATAATTTCTTATTAAGACATTATTTAAATAAATGGAAAAATAAAAAAGATAGAAGTAATTTAAAAGAAAAATCTATTGATAAATTAGTTGATGTTTTAGATAAAATCAATAAAATTAAATCTATTAACATTATTAATTCTGCTTTTCTTTTAAAAAAATTCTTACATGATCTTCCTTATATTAGAGCTATTGATTTTATAAATAGATTAAAAAAAATATATGAATTAAAAAAGAAAATAAGTGTTTTAGGAGATACTTTAATAAAAACAAAGAAAGATTTAGATGATCAAAATAAGGAAAAATTCATTAAACAATTATATAAATTATATGTACAAAGAGCATTAGATAAATTAATCAACAAAATAAAAGAATTAGAAGACACAAAAAAAACAGATCAAGGAAAAATATTTTTGAATTTATTAAAAAGAAAGCATTTAAAAGATTTAGAATCAATAACTCAAACAACAAAAGAAGGAGGTCGAAAATCAAATCCAACTAAATTCAAATTTAAAGCTCATATAACTCATCCAAAAGATAAATTATATGATGATGATATCGATAGAGAAAATTATAAAAATTTAGTTCTTAGAAATAAACCTTTAGATAAATTAAAAGAAAAATCTATAGATAAATCAACAGAAAAATCAAGAGATAAACAACCTAAAGATAAATTAAAAGATAAACAAAGTAAAGATAAATTAAAAGAGCCTAAAAATAAAAAAAATACTAGTGGAATTAGTTATGATGTTGAAGAAGAAAGTGTTTTTAAAAGTGAAGAAGAAGAAGAAAATATTGATGATAATGAATATGAAGAAATTGAAAATTCATATGATAGAAATTTAAAAAGAGAAAAGGAAAAAAAGAAAAAACCTATAATAAGAAAACCTATAACATATATAATTCCATTATTTATAGAATATTTAAAAAGAAAAATAAAAGAAAGAAGAAAAGAAACTTTCGATAAAATAAAAAATATAGAAAAATATGAC
>JAEEGK010003073.1_pt1 | contig 41766 bp, 28 predicted proteins | sample 8958771 | NCBI WGS metagenome assembly JAEEGK01 (sample SAMN16246547, study PRJNA631951) | gut metagenome | biome: gut microbiome; feature: rumen; material: SC-attached | host: Bos | place: Iran: Karaj | collected 2018-10
AATATTTCGAAAATTTGTAAAATATTTGGATGAGATAATTTTTGTATTATTTCAATTTCTTTTTTGTTATATTTTGTTTTATTTATTATTCTCATTGAACGATATTGATTTAATGTTTTATGAAGAACTCTTTTATATATTCCTAATGATTCATCTAATTCTAAATCTTCTAATATTTCATAATGAACTTTTAATTCTTCTTTTTTTATTTCTAATAATTTTTCTCTTGATAAATTTATTTTTATATGTCTTGCTTCTGCTAATTCTTCATCTAATATTTTTCTTGATTTTCTTCTTGCCATAAGTAAATTTTCATTTCCTGAAATTGAATTTTTTTTTGTAGATAATAAATCAGAAGAACTTAATTTTAAACCTAAAAATTTTGTTGTTTTTAATTTTCTACTTTCCATTTTTGGTGTTAAAATATCTTTTTTTGAAAAATCTAAATCAAATGATAATCTATTTTTATTCGAATGATTTATATATTTATTTAAATCATTATGTGATTTATTTTTTATTAATTTTTCATTTCCTATATTTTTATTAAATTCAATTATATTATTATCGATGGAAATTAATGGAGCATGTTCTTGATTTATTCTTACTGTTTTAATTCGAGAATTAATATTTCTTTTCATTATTTTTTGAATTTTATAATCTATCTCTTCATTATTTTCATTTATAATATTTATAGATTTTATATTATTAATACTATAAGGGTTAAAATCAAATTTTAAAGTTTCATCATTTACATTTACATTTAAACTACTTGATTCAGATTCTGATGAAGTATCACTTTTTTTTGATTCATCTTCTTCATTTGATTCAGATATTTCATTACTTTCAGGTTCATAATTTGGAAAATTTTCACTTGATTTTTGAGAAACATTAAATTGAACCTTTTTTTTACTATCTTTTATTATTATATAACTATTATGAACTTTTGAAATAATATTATGAATATTATTATTATTTGAATTATTATTATTGTTTGAATTATTATTATTGTTTGAATTATTATTATTGTTTGAATTATTATTATTGTTTGAATTATTATTATTATTGTTTGAATTATTATTATTGTTTGAATTATTATTATTGTTTGAATTATTGGAATTATTATTATCTATATTTGAATTATAATTATTATTTGAATTAACTGAATGTTTATTAGAATTAGTAACTTTAATGTAATTATCATTTGAACTACACTTACTGCAAACTTTAGGTGAATTTAAATGATGATTTACACAATTAACACCTTTTGCTCTATATTTATCCCAAATATGATTAATATCATCAAAAGTCCAATCAAACTTTAAATAATCTTTATCTAAATCATAAACAACTTGACAAGTATATAACATATTAATAAAAAATCCTCTTAATAAATCATAATCAGGTTTACTTTCAAATCTTAAACTTTTAACATATTTAAAATAAAAAACCATTTCAATAGGTAAATTTAAGCATAAAATTTCAACAGGAATTTGTAATTTTTTTTCCATAATTTTCCTAAATTTATCATTAATATCATTTCCTTGATCTTTCATTCCTTGCCAAGGTAAACTACCTTTTAAAAACAATAATAAAACATAACCAATACTTTCTAAATCATCTCTTCTACTTTGTTCAATTCCTAAATGTGTATTAATACTAATATATCTTGCAGTCCCTACTAAATTTCTTCCTTCTCTATATGGAATATGTTGATTATTTTTTTTCATAATATATTTTCTACTTAAACCAAAATCAATTAAATGAATAATATTTGAATTTTTTTTACGTCCAATTAAAAAGTTTTCTGGTTTAATATCTCTGTGAATAAAACCATGTTCATGAATAAATTCAATTCTATTAATCATTTGAATACCAAGTAAACAAACAGTAGAAAGTGTAAATTTATTCATTGAACAAAATTTAAATAATTCAATTAAATTTGGTCCTAAAAATTCAGTTATCATATAATAACCTGAATTATCATTTAAAATACCCATTCCATAAAATTTTGGTACTCCAATAATTGAATCTTGAGGTAATGCAATATTTCCACATAGATCTTGTTTTGTTGATATATTTAATAATGATGTATATATTTTTGATTCTATTTTTAATTGATGTGATTTTTTTTCATTTATTGAAGATTTTATTTCTTTTTTTATTATTACTTCTATATTATCTCGTAAATTATATGATAAATATATTTTTCCAAATGATCCTGCTCCGATTAATTTTAATATTACATAATTGTTTGCTATTAAATCTTTTATATTTAAATTTTTTTGAGGTTTTTCTTTTGTTATTGAATTTGATTTTAATATTATTTTTGTTATTTCATTTATGTCATGTTGACTATTCATTATGTTTGACATAATAAATTTTCAATTTTTTTCTTTAATTTATTTTTATATTAATTACTTTATTAATATTTTACAGTTTTTTTTAAAAAAAAAATTAAATTAAAATATTTTGAAACTTTTAAACAATATAAATATTTTATTTATAACTTATATATATTAATTAAATATTTAATTTGATTTATTTAAAAATTATTGGGTTTATTTACCAATAGCATTATATAAAAATTTAATGTTAAACAATTACAATATTTACATTTATTTTTTCTTCTTTATCTTATATTTAAAAACTCTATAAATAACTCTTCTGATTACGATTGGTCTTTCTAAATTATCAATTCTTAAAAAATCAAAATCATCAAGAGTTGAACTTCTTGTATGACAATATTCTTTTTCAATTTTATTAATGTTTAATGTTTCAATTTTATCAATATCTTCTTCATTTAAAATTTCTACCATTTTAATTTTTTCACTTTTACCTCTATTATATTTATCTAATTTTTCTATTGGAAATTCAATTATTTTTTCTTCTTCACTTTCATCATCTTCTTCATTATTATTATTATTTTGAATTATGTATTCTTTATTATCTATTAATTCTTTTTCTTTTTTTTTAATTTTTTGTTTTAAATTTTTTACATTTCCTAATAATTTATTAATTTTAAATTGATTATAATTTAATTTATTATTTGAAATTATTAAATCTAAAAACTCAAATAAATCTTTTTCTTCAAGATTCATTTGTTTTAAAATTTTTTCTAAAGAATATTTAGTTATATAAATTGGATTACAATTATTTTTGAATTTTATAATGATGATATCAATTCTATTTTCAAATAAATTAATTTCTTGATTTTTGTTGATAAAATGAAATTTGTTAATTTTTCTTCCTTTATTTTTCAATTTTATTATATTAAATATTGATTTATAAGGCAAACCTAAAAGAAAGTAAATTTTTTGTAAATAGCCTATTTTATTTATATTATACTTTTTGAATTATTTTCAAAAGGTGGAATATTATATATATTTATTGATTTTTCTTCATCTTTACTTGTTGAAATTTCGGATTCTGATTTTTTATACAAGATTGAATTTATGGAATTCTTTTTATTTTCCATTTATTCAATTATAATATATAAAATTATTATATTAAAATATTTCATGAAAGACATAACTATTTATAATAATTAAATATAACTTATAAATATCTAATATATATGAATAATATCTTTAATTGATATAAATATTTAAATTATTTATTTTTTTATTTTCAATAATTTTCAAATAATCATTAAATATTTATATTTTATTTTTTCTCACATTATTTATTCTTTATAAGTTAACCAAAAAAATTAAATAAATAATAATGAAAAAAAATAAATAAAAAATAATTTAATTTTCATAAAAATCCCATTTTAAAAAATTAAAAATTAAAAAAAAAAAAACAAAAAAAAAAAAAAATGGAAAATAACAAAGAAGAAAACAACCAACAAGAAAACGAAGAACAAGAAGAACAAGAATTACTAGATGACGATTATTTACTTCAACTTCACCGTTATTTACAAGAAGTAAAAAATCGTAGAAAACAAGTAGAACATGACACACAACTTTTAGATGGAAGACTAAGATGTTTACGTGACGAAAATGAAAGAACAGAAAAGAAAATAGAAGTAACTCGAAGAAAAACAGATCAAAAGCAAAATTCTTTATTAAGACAAGAGGCAGAATTAAAAAAAAAAATGGAATTTAAAAATAGAAAACAAGCAGAATTAGAAGCAAAAAGAGAACAAAATAAAAGAATGAAAGAAATAAATAAATTAAATATAATGATGAAACAAGAAGAAAAAAAAAGACAAATGGATGAAGAACTTCAAAAATTAAGAGAACAAAGAAAAAATAATGAAGAAATGAGAAAATATTTAGAAAATGAAGAATTTTCTAATAAAAAAACACAAGCTGATTATATTAAAGCTCAACAAATTATTGCTGAAGAAAAAAGAAAAGCTATTGAATTAGAAAAAAAAAATAAAATTAGAGAAGAATTAGAAAGAAAAATTATGGAAGAACAAGCTAGAATTGATGCTGCTAATAATAAAAGAGAAATTATGGAAAAAGAAGAAACTGAATTAATGATTAAATTAAAAACTACTACTCAACAACATGAAAAAATGGTTGAGGATTATGAAAAGTTAGTTAATCAATTTAAAGATAAAAAATATCAATAAATGATATTTTTTATATATAAAATATATTAAAAAGAATTATTTTTAATTAATATTTTTTTTATTTTTTTATTTATTTTTTTTTTTTATTGATTAATTATTATTTGTTTTATTATATTGGTTTTATTATCTTAAACCAACACCTAATGCAATTGCTAATATCATCCATATTATTGTTATTATTATAAATACTATTATAAATAATTTCCATGATGGAATTCCTATAATTAAATGTTCTTCTTCTTCTTCTTCATTTAAATTATTTTGAGTTTTTAATTCAGTATCTTTTTTTTCTTCATTTAATGGTTTATTTTCATTTTCTTTATCTTGTTTATTATTTATATTATTATTATTTTCACCTTCAATTTCATTCTCTTTTAGTTTAATTTCATCTGGTTGTTTAGTTTCCTTTATTTCATTACTCATAATTATTTATAAATATAAATTTGTCAAATATAATTAAAAACTTTGTAATAATAATTAATATTATCTTAATTTATTTTAATAATATATATAACCTAGATATTAATTAAGATATATTAAAAAATAGTATTTGGTTTAAATTCAAATTAAATTTTAGAAAATTAATGAATTAAATATAAATTATACAACTAATAAAATATCAGAGAAAATTAAATGCATAATAATATAAAAATAGAGTTTATTTAAAATTACAAATATTTGAAAATAAAATATAGATATCAACATTTATCCTAATAATTTAATAAATATATTTATATTTTACATATATTATTTTTTTCCAAAAAGTGTATTTTGTGTTTTTTTAATTTTTAATATTTCTTCTATTTCATTTCCTCTTTCTTCTATATTTCTATTAAGACAATTAATAATTAATTTCTTTAAAGAATTAAATAATTCTTTATTAGAATTATTAAAATTCATTTTATTTCCATTATTCCAATTCATTTCTTGTATAAATTTTTCAATATTAAAAGTTTTATAATTATCTTTATTTATTGGAATAAAACCATATAATAGAAAAAAGGTTATTAATCCTATATTCCAAATATCAATTTTATAATTACATTTATTTCCATTTATAATTTCAGGACAATCATAATAATTAATTTTATCTTTTTTCATTATAAAAGTATTAGATTCAAATAATAAATTTATATGAGCTTCATTTGCATTTGTTATAATAATTTTTTGATATTCATCTACAAAAATTAAATTTGGAATTAAATTAGTATGAATAATTCCAATATTATGTAAACTTTTAACACCTTTATATAATTGTTTAATTAATTCATATTTTTCTTCAATAGAATTCTTTTGATATTGTAATATACATTCTCCATAATGTCTTTCAAATATTATATAAATATTTTCATTATCTTCAATATAATTTTCAATATTATTTATATTTGGAAATTTAATATTTGAAAGTAATTTTGATATTTCTATTTCTTCTATTATACTTTTAGAAATATCTAAATCATTTTTGTGAATTACTTTTATATAATATTTTTCTGTATTGTCAAAGTCATTTACTTCTTCTAATCTTGAAGTATTAATTTTTATAATTGTTGAATTATATAAATTATTTCTTCTACCTAAATAAATAGAATAATATTTTTCTTCTTTAATTAATTTTTCTAAAATATATTGTTTATTAAAATTAGAATTCTCTAAAATACAATTTAATTGATAAATAAATTTTTCTCTATTTTGAAATGATAAAAAATAAAAAGTGTAAATATATTTATTTTGATAACTTAATTGACTAATTAATTGAATAGGAAATAATAATTTACCATTATATTCTTTTTCATTATTTATTTCATTATAATATAATTTAGGAATTGGAATAATCTTTTTATAAGATTTATTTTCTTCAATAACAATACAACTTTCAAAAATTCTTAAAACAACTTCAATCAATTTCTTTGAGTTATTAAAAGAATAATAAATTAAATCAAAAAAAGGATAAATTACTTCTTTTAAAAATATTTCTTTTCTTTTATTAGTATATGCTTTAATATATTTACTTTTCACAAATGATAATTTTAAATCTTTTGATTTAAAATTTTGAGTTTTAATTCTATTAAATTTTGATAAAGATTTTTTTAGTGATTTATTGTTTTGTTTTAAATCTAATAATATTTCTTCTTTAATTTTAGGTGTAAATGAAAATTTAACTTTTGTTCTCTTTTTTTTTTTATTTGAATTTATTAATGCAATATGTTTTTCTTCATCTACTGTTATACTTTTTAAAACTTTTTTAGGTTTTTCAGTTTTTGAATTAGGAAATTTAAAAGATTTTACATTTGAAAAATTATGTTTTATAAAAATTAAATCATTTTCAAAGTCATTTAATTCATCTAATGAATCATCATTTTTTTCTTCAAAAATAATTGGTTGACTTTGAATTAATTTAACATTAAATTTTTGATTTATATATTCTATTAATTCTTGAGTTGGTGGAATTATGTCAAATTTATCAACAAGATAATCTTGTTCTAATAATAATATAGGACTTTTTTTAATATCTAAATCAATATTTAAATTCTCACATACATTTAATATATCTTTTTTTTGAAAAAGTGAATATAATAATGTAAAAATAAATAAATAAAATAAATTTGAATTTTTTTCTTTTATCTTAAATATAAATTCTTTTCTCTTTAAAAATTTTTTATAACTAAAAATATCATATATAAATTTTTTTACATAAATTAATTTATCAGAATTTCCATTATAATAATGAATATGATAAAAAAGAACATTTACATCATCAGAATAAATAATTGAATCGTTAGTATAATCAAAAAAATCAATAAAAAGTTTAAATAAATATTTCTGAGGTCTATACATTATTGAAATAAAAGTATCTACAAAAATTTTTTTATTAAAATTTTTTGGATGACCATTTCTTTTTTTTAATAAATAATCATAAAATTTTTCTCTTATTAAAAATGGAATTTTTGGAAATAAAAATAAAAAAATTTCTTTATTAAATCCACATGAAGTTTTAAGTGAATCAAAAAGAATATTTAAATATGATTCAAATTGTTGCATTTGAATATTAGTTTGTCTAAAACTTATAAATTCAATTATAATTTCCCCACTTGATTTTAAAGACATAAAAATGAAAAGGTATTTATATTTTAATTAAAAAAAATAATATAAATAATTTTAAAAATTAAATATAATTATAAAGGAAATATTAAAATATCTATTTACAACAAAATATTACAAATGTGATAAATATTATAAAAAACAGTTTTCTACATTTATCAAAAAATGAATAAAAACAATAATTAATTACTTTTAATAAGATAAAATAAAATATAAAATTTTGACATAATTTTACAAAATTAAAAATACTTTATATCTAATCATCTTCAGAAAAATTAATAAAATCATTAAATCTAGGAAAAATTATTGATTTTTTTAAACTATCATATTTTAAATATTTTTTAATACCTTTTCCTCTTTTATGTGTTAATATATCTAAATCTCCAATATATTTCAAATTTTGATATTCCTGTATAATATTATTTTTAAAAAAAACAAAATAAATAATAATAATATATTGTATATCGACTAAATTAAGAATAAAAAAAATTACAAAAGTTACATAATAACCTGAAAAAATAAATCTAACAATTGAATTATAAAGAAGAAATTCTATTGTTACTATCATATATAAAAAACTTAAATTAAAAATATCATTTACAATTTTTAAATCACTTTCATTTAATGAAAAATCTTCTTCTGTTTCTTTAACAGTTTTTAATTTATTAAATAGTTGATTTTCATTAAAATCATTTTCTCTTTTATATTCATTATTATTATTATCATCATTTTCTTTTTTATATTGATTTAATATTAACATTTCTTCATCAAAATCCATTAATTCATAATCTTCTATATCATTTTCATCATTTTTATCAATTGCTTTATCAACATCTTTAATTAAATTAAATTGAAATATTGTTGTTAAAAAATCAATTATTGTTTTATTTTTTTTGATTATTATTTCTTTATTATTTATTTGATTATTTTCTGTATTTAATCTTTCCATTTCTTCATTATTTGTATCAAAAATTTTTTCAATTTGAACAATTTTAATTCTTTCTTTCCTTAAATTTCTATTTTTAATTTGATATTGTTTAAATAATTTATTTCTTAAATAAAACAAAATCCAAAAAGTAGTAGCATATAAACAAAAAGCAAAAAATAATCCTCCAAATAATAAATACATCATTCCTCCTAAATCACTATCATTAGAAGAAACTAATGAACTTAATGAAATTTGAGTAGGATAAATACAAAATAAAATAATAATAACAATAATTTTAACTAAATCATAAATACATTTATAATTTTTTTTACTACAACTCCCTTTTCCTCTTCTTAAATTTGCATTTAATCCCACAAAAACAATAAATAAAATTAAATAAATAGAAATAAGTGAAGAATATTTTAATTCATCAAAAATTCTATCAAATTCATAAGAAACATATTTATATTGACAATAAGGATCAATTATCATATAAATAAATTTAGAAAATGAAATTATAAGTAAATTTACATTTACTATATTTTTAGGAGTAGTTATTATATATAAAAATAATGAACATATTTTTTTATGATTAGAACTTTTTAATGTAGAAACTAATCTAAAAATCATTATTGTCATTAATATAAAAAAAATTATACCAAAAATAATTTGAAATACTAAGTTTCCTGCTTTTCCCCACATTTCAATTCCATATGTTTGACAATGTCTTCCAAATATTCCTAAATGACATTGACAATTTAAATAAGAAATTGAAAATTTACCTAAATCATTACAAAAATATAAAGATAAATAAGTTAAATTCTTTTTTATTTCATCTGATAAATCATTATATAATCTTTTTGTTATTTGTTTATCAAATACTTTTGCTAAATTATTTATTGTATAACCCATATTTTTTAAAGCTAATAATTCATTATTTAAATTTGGTTGAAATATATGTTCAATGTCCATTTTAATTCTATATTATTTTTATTGTTGAATATCAAAAAATAATTTATTTAACAAATTATTATTATTGATAATAGTTAAATTTAATAAATATTAAAAAATTATTGATTATTCATATCATTTAAATAATAAATTCAAAAAATCTTTCCAAAAAAATTTGAAATATAATAATTAGATAAAAATGGAAAACGAACTAAACGTATTAGAAAACACAGAACCAATTGATACAACAAAATTAGTTAGAAAAAAATATTCAGAATATCATCTCCAAGCAGAAATGGCAAAAAAAGTATTTGAAGATCAAGAAGAAAGAGAAAAAGATCCTTTTGACAAAAAATTTGAAAGATATAAAGCAGGTAAAAAAGGAAAATCTGATGGTTTAAATGATAAAATAAAAGGAGCTGGTGTTGGTGATTGGAAAGAACAAAAATTAACAAAATTATCATTTTTTGAAAATATGCGTAAAATATTTTTAGATAAAACTCAAATATCAAAAACATTTCCAACAATAGATGTAGATTACAATAAAATCCCAGAAAAATTATTAGAATTAGAAGAAGGTGCCTTACCAAAAAATTTTACATCATTTCAAATAGATTACATAAATCAAATAGGAAATGAATTGGAAAAAGAATATTTAGAAAATGGTTTATCAAAAGAAGAAGTTGAATTAAGACAAAAAACATATGGTCCAAATTCATTACCAGAACCTAAAAAAATACCAGGAATAGTAAAATATTTAATAGAAATTACATCAGTATTTTCAATTTTATTATGGATTGCTGCAATATTATCATTTATAGCTTATTCATTAAATCCAGAAGATTTAAGTAATATGTGGTTAGGTGTTGTTATTGCTATTATTATATTATTAACTGGTATGTTTTCATATTTTCAAAATGAGAAAAGTTCTGATATTATTGATTCATTTAAATCATTTAATGCTGCAACTGTTATTGTTACTCGTGATGGTAAAGAACAAACTATTCCTTCACAAAATATTGTTAAAGGTGATGTTGTTCATATTCATATGGGTGAAAAAGTACCTGCTGATTTAAGGATTTTTACTATTGAAGGTGATTTACAATTTGATAATAGTCCTTTAACTGGAGAATCTATTGCTGTTGGTGCTACTAAAGAATGTGGGGAAAAAGGTAGAGAAAATGCATTAGAAGCTACTAATTTAGCTTTCTTTTCTACTAATTGTAAAGAAGGAAGAGGTGTTGGTGTTTGTATTAAAATAGGTTCTGAAACTTTTATGGGTAAAATTGCTGATTTAGCTTCTAATGCTTCTAGTGGGGAAACTACTTTACAAAGAGAAATTAATAATTTTATATTTTGGATTGCTTTAGTTTCTATTTGTTCTGGATTGTTATTTTTCTTTATTGCACTTGGTATTGGTTATGATATTATTACTAATGTTATTTTCTCACTTGGTATTGTTGTTGCTAATGTACCTGAAGGTTTAATTTCTACTGTTACTGTTGCTTTGGCTATTACTGCTAAAAAAATGCTTAAAAAACATATTATGGTTAAAAATTTACAAAGTGTTGAAACTTTAGGAAGTATTACTTGTATTTGTTCTGATAAAACTGGTACTCTTACTAAAAATAAAATGACTGTTGTTCATGTTTTTTATGATTTAGCAATTAAAAAAACAAAAGAAGATCAAAGAAATTTAAGAAATGCAGATAATGAAGATATTCCTATGGAAATGTATGATGTAACAGATCAATCATTTGAATTATTTCGTTTTGCAGGAGTATGTGGTTCAATTGGAGAATTTATAACATCAACACCTGAAGACTATGTTCCAATAACACAAGATATAAATAAATATAAAAAAGAACATCCAGAAGCAACTATTGAAGAATTAAAAGAATTAAAAGAAAAATTAAGAGAAAAATACTCATCTCAATATTTAAAAGAATATAAAGAAAATATAGATGATAGATATACAAATACTGATGCTTCTGAAAGTGGAATTATTAAATTTTTTGAAAAAATTGAACCAATACAAACAACAAGAAATGAATATCCACTTTTTTATCAAAATGAAAATCCAGTTTCAATACCATTTAGTTCAGATTTAAAATATGCTTGTTTCATGCGTCAAGCTAAAGATAAATCATTTATATTAGCAATGAAAGGTGCACCAGAAAGAATAATGAAACGTTGTTCAACATATTTAATGCAAGGAATAGAGTATCCTATAGATGAAACATTCTATGAAAAATTCAGAGAAGCAAATCAAGTATTTGCATTAAAAGGTGAAAGAGTAATTGGATTAGCATTTATTCGTCTTCCAAAAAAAGACTTTCCTCCAGATTTTCAATTTACAATACAAAAAAGTGATAAAGAACATCAAAGAAAAAAAGGACAAGATCCAATAGTAAATTTCCCATTAACAGGATTATGTTTTGCAGGTATGGTAGCAATGGAAGATCCACCTCGTGATGGAGTAAAAGAAGCAATATCATTATGTCATAAAGCAGGAATAAAAGTAATAATGGTAACTGGTGATCAATCATTAACAGCAGCATCAATAGCATATCAAATAGGAATTATAAGTGACATTGATGACACACCTGAATTAATACAAAAAAGAGAAAATTTACCTACTTTAGAAGATGCAGAAGCTAAATCAAATACAATTATAATTGAAGGTTCAAGACTTCAATCAATGCTTGATAAAGATTCTTTAATGAGTGATGATAATCCTAGTAAAAATTCATTTTTACGTAATTGGATTATGAAAAAAGATGTTGTTTTTGCTAGAACTTCACCAGAAAATAAATTAACAATTGTAAATGCTTGTCAACAATTATCTCATATTGTAGCAGTTACTGGAGATGGTGTTAATGACTCACCTGCAATTAAAAAAGCAGATATTGGTATTGCAATGGGAAAAGTTGGTACTGATGTTGCAAAAGATGCTGCTGATATTTTATTATTAGATGATAATTTTCCAAATATAATTAAAGGAATTAAACAAGGAAGAGTTATTTTTGATATTTTAAAAAAAATAATTGGATATAATATGAGTAGTAATATGCCTGAATTAATACCATTTTTAGCTTTTGTACTTATTCAAATTCCACTTCCTATGTCAACAATTCTTATTTTATGTATTGATGTTGGTTCTGATGTTTTCCCGAATTTAACTCAAAGTTACGAACACCCTGAAAAAGGATTAATGTCACGTCCACCAAGAAATTGTAAAACAGAAAAATTATGTACAGGAGAATTATTCCTTTTTGGTTATTTATGTACAGGAATATTAGAAACTTTTGCATGTTTCTTAACATATTTTGTAATATTAAATGATTATGGTTTCAGACCTTCAAATTTACCATTCTTTTCCTTTGTAAAAGGAATTGAACCAGCGGATCAAGATTATTATAATCCATATGATGAACAATTTAAAGGAAATTCACGTGCTTTTTTAAATGAATATTCACAATTACTTGGTTTATATGGTGAATCAAATGATATTTATGTTAAATCAAAGAGAAGAGAACCAAATTGGAATGGAGATTCAGATTTACATTATGATTTAAGATTATTTTATCCTGAAAAACCAAAAAGTTTTTGGGGTGATTGTCACTTTGATAGTAGAGGTCAAAATTATGATGATTATGTATGTTATAGAATTGAAGCTTTAAGACATTCAAATGGTGCTTTCTTACTTTCTGCTATTATTATGCAATTTGCTAATTCTTTTAATTATAGAACTAAAGAATTATCTATGTTTAAACATAAAATGGATAATTATTATTTAATTGGAAGTATTGTTTGGGAATTTATTTTAGTCTGTCTTATACTTTTTGTACCTGGATTAAATACTGCTTTTGGTACTAGAGCTATTAGAGTTGAACATTATTTTATTACACTTGCTTTTCATGTTACACATTTTTATTATGGAGAAATTGTAAAGTTTTTGATTAGACATTCTAGGAAACCGGATGGGAGTCCTGGTTTCTTTAGAAAATATTTCTTTTATTAATTATCTTTATTTTTTTTATTGTATGATTGTATATTTGACTTTTGACACTTTTATTTTAATGAATACCTAATTTTATTTACTTTATTTAATATAAAAAATATAAACAGGAAAAGTATTAATTTTTTTTTTATTTATTTATTTTATAATTATAATAATAATAATTATAAATACATTTCCAATTCATTGATTTCATTAAAAGTATATTTAAAAATTCATAATATGTAATTTTGCTATTATCATTTTTTTTTACAAATCCTATTACTTTATAATATAAAAAAAAACAAATTCATTCTATTAAATCTTTACATCATATATTGATTAAATTTAAAACATTTAATCAACTTTATTAGTTAATAACATTTTATAATCATTAAAAATATTAGGCTCAATATATAAATTAAAATCTAACAAAACTAAAAAATCATATTCCATTTTATTTAATTCATTTAATGAAACTCCTGCGACTTTAGCATAATATTCATTTGCAAAAAATTCATCTTCATTATATTTAATTGAAGATAAAACAGCAGAAAAAAAAATTCGATGAACATTAAATTTTGTAACTTGTTTTTTTTTATCTAATCTATCAATATAAATTAAACTACAAATTAAAGTATTTTCTTCAATTTCAGTATATGTTATAATTCTTTTTATGTAATCATAAATTGTTATATTTGGAAATCTTTTTCCTGTGAATGAATCTTTTAACATTTTTTTTTTGAAATTTAGAATTGGTCTTGAAGTTAATTTATCTAAAATTTCTGAAATTGATTTTGCTAATTTACAATTTCTATTATTTTTTATTGAAATTTGTTCTTCATCTTTTTCTCTCTCTGATGAATTTTCTTGACTTGTGGTAGATATTTCTTGAAGTGATGAATTACTTTCTTTTTCTTTTATTTTGTTTATATTTTTAATATTTTTATCTAAATTAATTTCGTTCCTTTCTGACATTTAATAATATAAAATATTATTTTTTATTAGAATATAAATAATTTTTTGATGATTATTTTTATTAAATTAGAAAATTAAATAACCTTAATTTGGTATTTTGGCTCTCTTTTTTAATTATATTATTTTTTAAAAATTTTAAATATTCATGTATTATTTATTAATTAACATGGTGAAATAAAATTACATAAAATTAAACACAAGTAAAGTAAATATTTAATAATTCTTATATTATAAATTTAAATTTAAAAAAATTATTTTTTTAAACTAAAATAAATTAATTTGAAAACATTTACATAATGGAAAGTGATACAACTAAAAATTTTCAATTTGAAAAAGAAAAAGAAATTAATCAAATTATTTCTGAAATAACACTTAAACATGGTCGCTCACCTTATTCTTTATTTATTATGGATAATTATTTAAAAGAAAAAAAAGAAAAATCTAAATTATCTTCAGTTGAAATTTTTAAAATTCTTTCAGAAAAATGGCATAAATTAGATTTAAAAGATAAAGAAAAATATATAAAATTATCAGAAGAAGAAAAACAAAAATTTAAAAACAATATTAAAATAATTAAAAATTATTATAATAATAATAAAGAAAAATATAATTCAAAATCTTTTCAAAACTTTTTTAATTTTCGAATTAAAAAATATTTCAATAAAAATAAAGAAATAAAAGAAATAAAGAAAAAAGCATATGAAAAATGGTTAAAAATGTCAAATGAAAAACAATTAAAATGGAATAATAAAAAATTTTCTCCAGATGATTGGATAGAAAGAAGTAAAAATACAAAATATATAAATTCTTTTGTAATATTCATTTATAAATCAATATTTGAATCTAAAGAAAATAAAGAAGAAATTCCTCAATTTAATATATTATTAAATAAATGGAAAATAATATCAAAAGAAGAGAAAAAAAAATATGAAGATATCACAAAAGAAATAATTTCAGAAAGGAAAAAATTAAGATTTTTATTTGAAATTGTTAATGATATTAAACAAAAAAAACCAATAGGAGCATTTAAAATATTTTTAAGTGAAAAAGCATATGAAGGAATATTTAAAGGTAAAAATAATATATTTAAAGAAGGAAGAGAAATGTGGAATAAATTATCAAAAGAAAAAAAAGATGAATATTTAAATAAAGCAAAAAAAATAAAATTATGTTACATATATAAGAAAATATTAAATAAGAAAAATATTAGAAAAAATCTTCCTACAAAACCAAAAAGTTCATATAATTTTTTTGTATCATCTATGAAAGGAAAAAATTATGAAAAAGGAGAAAGTTTTTTAAATATGTGTAAAAGAGAATGGGATAAATTAAATATAAAAGAAAAAGAAAAATTTGAAATTGAAGCTGAAAAAGATAGAATTAAATATGAAAGTAAAATGAAAAAATTTCAAAATAGAATTTATGATTTACCTAAAAGACCTAAAACATCTTTTCAATTTTATATAATGGATAAATTTGATATAATGAAAAAGGAATATCCAGATTTAAATAATAATATAATTTTAATTGAAATTGCTAAAGAATGGAATATTTTAGATGATGAATTAAAACAAAATTATGAAATTAAAGCAGAAAATGATAAAGAAAGATTTAATATTCAATATAATGAATTTAAAGAAAAAGGATTTTATATTCAAACAGAAATTAATGAATTAAATGATAAAGATAAAAAAAGAAGTAAAAGAAAAATAGAAAATCCAAAAAAGAAATATTAAAAAAAAATTTAATTATTATATAATAAAAAAATATATTATATTTGTTAAATAAAAAATAAAAAAAATTATTAAAAAAATATATTAAAAACTCAAATGGAAAAAAGTAAAAAAGAACCTACAATAGAAATTGATGAAAATGAATCTCACAAAAATACATCAAAAGAACTTTCAATAATAGCAGATTTATTAACTGATATATGTGAAGAAAGTACAACAAATAAAGATACAAATGGTCAAATTATAAAACCTTTTATTTCAAAAAAAATTCCTTCAGTCTCAATTAAAAGTTATTTGGATAGATTAGCAAAATATTCTAAAATAGAAAATAATACTTTATTATTAATTTTAATTTATATTGATAAAGTTTGTGATATAAATAAAATAAGATTAAATTATTTTAATATTCATAAAATGATTCTTGCTTCTATGTTAATTGCAATTAAATATAATGAGGATGATTATTATTCTAATTCTTTTTATGCTAAAGTTGGAGGAGTTACTAAAAGTGAAATTGATGTTTTGGAATATGAATTTTTAGTTTTGATTGATTTTAATTTATATGTAAGTGATGACTTATTTTTAAAATATTATGATTATATTAAAAATGTAGAAGATGAAGAATGATAATAAAAGATTCTATATTTGAAAAAAGTAATATAAATTGAAATTTTTTATCTTACACTATTTTTTTGTGTGATTTATTTAAATTGTTATTTTTTGTATTCAACTTTTTTAAATTATTGTTTTTAGGTATAAAATTATATTATTTATTTTTAATTAAATGAATAAATAATATAAATTAAGACATAAATTTTTATAAGTAATTATTTAATTTAAACAATTATTTTTTTCACTAATTATTTTTATATTGTAAAGTTATATTTTTTAAATTTATTTAAATGAAAATCCCTATAACAATTAATACATAAAAATATTTTACAATCTTGACAATAATTTCTAGTAAATTTTTCTTTACAAAATCCACAAAAAACATAATTATTCTTTTTAATAGGTAAATGTAATAAACTAATCCCAATACCAAAATTATTTTTAGATAAAACTTTAGAAGAAATACACTTTCTTCTCTTTTGATAATTTTCAAGTAATTGTAACATAACTTTTTCTCTAAATTCAAAAATAGTTTCTTTCAAATTATGAACTTTATTATAAATAATTCTAGAATTTTCTAAAGATATTTCAACCATTCTATAAAAAATATATTTATACCATTTATAACATTTATCTCCAATTTTATAATAAGAAGTTTTTAAATTCATAAAATCAACACCATGCATATTATCACTATAATCAACAATAGCATAAGGTCTTCTTCCATTATCAATAATATCATATTTATAATTAGTAATTAATTTTAAAATTCTTTTATCTTTATGAATAACTAAATTTTGTTTTAATTTTGGATTATAAAAAATTAAACTTTCTTTATCATTTAAATTTTTTTCTAAAAAATAACCTAAATTAATTCTATTATCAGAAATCATTCCAGTAACACAAAAACCTAAATTTTGTAATTTTTCAATAGAAGAAATTGAAGTATACCACGAATCAATATATAAATGATAACCTTTATAACGATAATTATTATCTAATAATTCTAATAATATTTTCTCAGATTTTAATATTTTTTCATTATTATTATTATTATCATTTTCATCATTTTTTCCTATTAAATTTTCTCTTTTTCTACCTGGATCCATAAGAACTTTTGAAGTATAACCAGTTGAACTTTCTGATAATAAATGTAATTTAAAACCCCATTTATGTGGTTTTGAAGGAATATAAAATTTCATTGAATTTGTTCCTTTAAAATTTACTATTGTTTCATCTATTGTAATTTGTTGTTCTAAAATATAATATTTATTAAATTTATCATTTAATAAATCTAAAATTTTACCTAATTTATATCTTGGATCTTTATTTTTTTCTTTTTTATTTTCTTCTTCATTAATTTCTACAAAATGAAGAGAACTTTCTATAAATTTAAAATAACATTTTGGCATTAATGAACTTATAAAATTATTATGATATAAAATTGATGATGACCAATACATTTCTTTTTTTGGAAGTTTTAATATTCCCATATATATTTTTATGGCTAAATATGCATAAAGATCTTCATTATTTATTTCATAATTTTTTAAGTAATATAAACGAGAACCAAATTTTACTTCTTTATCTTTTTTTGTTATTTTTTCCATATAATCTAAACTTTCTTTTTTGATATATGATATTATTTCTTCATCAAAAAATAATTTAAATGATGATGATTCTTTTTCTATTTCTAAAGGTGATATTTTTGGACCTGTTTTTCCTATATTATCATCAAAAGAATTATATATTTTTTCTAATTTTGAATCCATTTTAAAAGATTCTGCAATTTCCCATTCATTCATTAAAATACAATATTTTTATTTGAATTTTATTTTCCTTATTTAAAGTGATTTGTAATACCTAATATTTAGAATATATTTTTAATAACTTAACATAATATTTTAAATTATTATTATAAATAATAAAAAACATTATTTTTATTTTATTTATTTTCTATTTAATTCAAAATATTATAACTTAATTTAAAAAAATGATTTACCACTTATTTAAACATTTATATATATTGTAAACATACTTATAGAAACAATGAAATTAATTTATTTATTTTGAATATAAAACCTGAAAAATCAATAAAAACAAAAATAAATCATAATTTTTTTATTCAAATAAATAAAAATAAATAGAATAAAACACCAAAATAAGAATTCAATTTAATTTATAGAAATCAGAAACTAATTTACCACCATCTAAAAACCATCCTGCTTTCCAAAAAAGATCGTTATTTTTAAAAGTAACCTTAATACAATAATCTTTTTTTTTATTTAAATCAAACATATCTTCTTTAATATCACATAATAATTCTTCAATTAAAATACTATTATTTTCATCTCCATTTGTTCCTCTATCAAGCATATCTTCACTAGGAAAATTATAAATATTTTTAATAATTTTATTATCAATAAATATATTACATTCTAATTTAGCATTTTTCATATTAATAAATGAATGATGAATATATAATTTATAATTTCCTTTTAAAATATGATGAAAAGAAAAATTTATTTCAATTCCACAAGGTGATTCTAAAAATAAACAATTTCCATTAAAATATGTATTTTGTACTTTTTTAATTAACCAATTTTGATCTTTTGTTTTTACCCAATTTTCATAATAAATAAGTGAAAAGATATTAATACCTTCTTTTTTAAATTTAATAAAGTTTCCTTTATAATCTTTCATTCTATAAACTCTTTCTTTTTTAATACAATTATTAAAATTTTCATCAATATTATCTGAAGGAATATCTAAATTAAATATTTGCTGAATTTTTTTTAGTTCGTTTTTCCATGATGATTGATAATAATTAAAACAATTACAAAGATATATATTAGCTGCACAGATTTTAGATAAATCTGAATAATCTAAAAAATCAAAGAGATATAAAGTTAAATTCTTTTTTAATTTATTAGAAAAAATACAAGGTTGATTTTTTCTATTTATTTGATTCATTATTTTTTTTGTTTTTTCCATATTAAATATTTTTTAAATTTATTTTTAAAAATAATTATTTTAAATTTACTCATTAGTATTATTATTTGGTAATAATTTTCCATTAATATCATTATTAGTAATCCTTTTCTTATTCCAATTCCAAAAGCAATAAATTAAAATACCTACAATAATAATAGCACCAATAATAATTAAAACAATAAGAAGAATACTAGTACTATAACATTGATCTTTTTTACATTTTTTCAAATAAGTATCAAAATAATAACCATGATCACAATAAGAAGGTTTACAAATTTGACTCCAATTCCCATTATTTCCACATAAATAACCACCATGAGTATGTTTATCTTCAAATTGACAATCACTTTTATAAAGTAAATTAGTATGATTTGGATTACATGAATGATTATAATGTTTAAATATTCTTAATCCTTCTTCAATAAATTCATCATATCTTGTATCATCGTAACTTCCATAAATAGAACTTCTTTCATCAATTAATTCAATTGTAAATTCTCTTGGAATTTGTAAGAGAGAATTATTTTGATATTTATCATTATATGAAGGAGAAAATGGAGCTGCTAAATAAATATTAAAATATTTTAATATTTCAATATCATCATCTAATAAAAAATTTGTTGAATAATTAGTAATAACCATTGAAGGTGAATGACTACTATTAAATTTTTCTTTTTTCCTTTTTTCATTTGGTATTCCATTATAACCTACAATAATTGCATTACCTGATTCATGTAAATCTTTAATAAATACACTTGTTGCACTATATGAAAATCCATCTGTAAATATTATTATTTCTGTTGGTTTTCTCTCATATGTTTTTGAATTAATTTGCTCATATAATTTTTTTGTATTATATAATAAATAAAATTGAGTTCTATAATGTGTTATATTATTACCAAAATTATCTTCATATATTTTACTTTTCATTATATTATTAGTATTACATGTTTCTGTATTATAAAAATACATATTTTTATTTATAATGTTATTTAATTTTTTATTTGGTCCTAAAGTTACTTTAAGTCTATTTGATACTAAATTATAATTTAATATTTTTTGTAATAAAAGTGCTATGTCAACATAACCTCCTGAATTATATGATTCAATTACTATAATTGGATATTTATTAGATGATAATATTTGATTCATTTGCTCAAGAAATTTTTTTGCATTTGGAAGAGATGTAAACATAAATGAACTTTGATAAATTACATTTACTTTATTTTTTTCGTCTACTTTTAATTTTAAACTATTTTCAAATGTTATATTCCAATTTGTATTTTGAAGAAATCTATTTTCTGAATTTTTTATTGAATTATATTTTTCTTCTAATTCAAATATTGTTGGTATAAATGAAGATGTTTCAAAATATTTTTTCATTTCTTTTTCATAAAATATTTTAAATTCTTTTTTTAATTTTTTAGGAAATATTATTTTATAATCAAATTTTATCAGTGAATTATCTTCTAATAAAATTGTAAAATTTTTATATTTTTCTTTATTAAATTCAAATATTATCCTTCCTGCTGAAATTAATTTTAAATTCAATGAAAAAACTGCATGATCATCTCTTAATAATTTATTATAAAATTTATAAATAAAATCAAAAGGATCTTCATCATTTATTTTTAAAATTTTTAACCCTTCTTTTTTTGTAAGTTGAATAATTAAAAGTGGACTGAAAGGATTATATGTTTTTTTAACAATACTTGATATATTAAAATATAAATAATTTGTTTTATTAACAGTTTTAACATTAAATTCAATTGGACTAAGATAAGAATAATTTAAAAAATTATAAAACATTAATGATAAATGTAAATCTTTTGATTTTGATATAATATTTGTAATTGTATTATAAAATTCATAATAATTTTTTATTTTAGATACATTAATTGATTTAAGTTCATTAATCAAATCAACAGCTTCAAAATTTAATAGAGTAGATTTTGTTATATTTACAAAAATATAAAATTTATTTAATGAATTTATTAAACTTTTAATTATTCTCTTATAATCATTTACTTTATAGGACACATCATTCATTTTACTTACAAATTCATCAACTGAAATTGAATCATATTCTACATTTTGTGTTTTTATTTTAAAAAAATAAATGGTAAAAAGTATAAAAAATATAATTTTTTTCATTTATTATTTTAAAGATAAATAAAATTTTATTTTTTTTTAATTGTTTAAATTTATTTTTTCAAAATACCAAAAACAAAAAAAAAATAAAATTTTTAAAAAAAAAAAATAATGTCAGAAGAAGAAGATGAAAATGGAAAATTAAATCAAATAAAATTAGTAATATGTGGTGATGTAAGAGTAGGAAAAACATGTATTTTAGCAAGATTTACAGATAAAGGTTTTTTAGAAAATCCATTAAGTACATCAAATGATTTTATTCAAAAAAAAATAGAAAAACAAAATAAATCATATGAATTAAACATATGGGACACAGCAGGTCAAGAAAGATTTCAATCATTAAATAAAATATTTTTTAAAGGAGCACAAATTGCAATTTTAGTATATGATATAACAAATAAAACATCTTTTGAAAGATTAAAATCTTTTTGGTATAATGAAATAACAACTTTTTCAAATTATAATACAATAATTGGAATTGCTGGAAATAAAAGTGATTTATATACAATTGAAGAAGTTAATGAAAATGAAGCTAGAGATTATGCAAATAGTATTAATGCAAGTTTTAAATTAACTTCTGCTTTGGAAAATAAAGGAATTTATGATTTGTTTAATGAAACTATTGATATTTTTTTAGGTATTATTCCTAAACCTAATAAGAATTTTCATCAACCTAATAATAAGGTTATTAAAAGTTTTAGTTTGAATAAAACTAAAAGTAAAAAGAAAAAAAATGATAGTGAAGAAAGTAATGATAATAAAGTTAAGTGTTGTTAGATTTATTTTTTTTTTCTTTATTCAAAAATTAGTTTTTATTTTAATATTTATATTATTTTAAATTATTATGTTTTAATGTTTTAATTTTTTTTTTTTATTTTATTGAAAAAATGGAAAAGATAATCGAATGTAATGAAGAAAAAAAAGGAATTAATTTTAATTATGAATCAAATATTAAAAAATATATTGGAGATATTCATTTGAAAAATATATCTTCAAATCAGAATGTTATAGTTAAATTATTTATTAATTCGTTTAATAAATTTACAGTTGAACATTCTTTAATTTTTTTAAAAAAAGGAGAATTGAAAACAATTAAAATAACAAGAGAACAAATAAATATTTTCGAAAACGAAAAAAATAAATTTTTAATAATCTCAATTCCAACTGATAAAGAAATTACAAATATAAATGAAGCAAAACAAATTTTTTGTAATTCAAATTATAAAGTTAATAGTCAAAAAATTATTATATTTGATAATTATAAAATATATAAAAATGTTAATGAAAATGAAAAAGATATTGGAACTCATTATGAAAATGATTTTGTATTGAAAAAAGAAATTATAAGAGAAGAAATCATAAAAGAAAAAACTCAATTAAATGATACTTTAAATAAAACAAAAATTTATTTAAATCGAAGTTTAAATATTAAATTCTCTTCTAATTTTTTTTATTATTTTCTGATGAGTTCAATTATCTTAGCTGTTATTTTTAATAGATTAAAATAATATATAATTTATAATATATAATTAATTTATACAGAAATATAATTATTTAAATTTTTTATAATTTAAATTTTTTCCACAATTATTTTTATTTAATGGATTGTTTTTGTAAATTATTTTGTTGTTGTTTTTACTCAAAAAAAAATAAAGATAAAAAAGAAAAATTATTAGAAGGAGAAGAATTAGAAGAATTAGAAGAAAATGAAGTATTTACTCATCAATATTATAGAGAAGAAGAAAAGAAAATAAAACTAAATTTAACAAAGGATAAAATTTTAAAAATATTAGAATTAGAATTTAATTCAAAATCAGATAAAGATTATAAAAAAATATATGAAAAAGAAGGATTAACACTTTTTGTAAAAGAAAAATCATTTATAACAGACCAATTTCCTTTAGTTAAAATGAAATATATAATACCAAAAAAAGATTTTAAAGAAGGAACAACAATTAAAGATATAATTTCTTGTATTAGAACACCAGAAAAAAGAATAATTTGGGATAAAGCAGTTAAAAAATATGAAATATTAAAAAAATGTGATGGTTTTAATATTATACATACTTGGATGAATAAACCAATTATAATTATTAGTGAGAGAGATTATATTGAAAAAAAATATGAATTTTATAATGATGGAAATTATTATTCTTATTCTTCAAGTATTAATGATAATATTGATGATAAATATAAAGAAATTGAAGGTGTTGTTAGAATTATTAATTATATTTCTTTGTATAATTTAATGGAAGATGATAATAATTTTATTTTTAGATCACTTAATCAAGTTGATTATAAAATGCCTACTCCTGTTTCTTTAATGAGTATTACACTTTCTAGTAATTTAACTAAATGGTATAAAAATTTAAGATGGATGATTAGAACGAATGGTGAAGAAGAAAAAGAAGATTCAAATTAATTAATCTTTTAGAGTTTTAAATATTATTTTTTTAAGTTTTATTATGAATAATAATGGTATTTTTAACTTTTGTATAATATGAGATTTTACAACATTGGGTAATAAAATAAAATTTAATAATATATTTTTGAGGTCATAATTTTCAAATTATGAATTTTTTTATTTAAAAACTTACAATAATTTATTTATTTTCTTATTATGATAATTTATTATTTTAAAATATGATTAATTAAAAGTACTTTAATAATACTTAACTTATTGGTTTAGAAATTTACACTTTATAAATATATTTTCAAATAATAATGAATGTTAAATAATTAAAAATCTCATAAATCTAAAAGTTTAAAATATTATTAAAATTTTAATATAAAAATTAATAAATAAAAAAAGAAAAGATAAAAAAAATGAGTAAACATTTTACGAATTATATTTTACTTGATTCCAAATATAAATTATTTAAAAACATAAATATAGGTTCTGGCTCTTTTGGACAAGTATTTATTGGTCAAAATAATCAAAATAAACAATATAAAGCAATTAAAGTCGAAAAAATAAATGATACATTAAATTCACAATTAAAACACGAATATTCAATATTAAAATATTTAGAAGGTTGTGAAGGAATTCCAAAATGTTATTCTTTTATAAATATTAAAGATTATAATTTTTTAATAATGGATTTATATGGTTCAAATTTATCAAATTTATTAAAAGAAAACAACAATCATTTTTCAATAAAAACAATAATAAATTTAGGTATTCAAATGCTAGAAAGAATAGAAGAAATACATAAAAGACATATTATTCATAGAGATATTAAACCAAAAAATTTTGTAATTGGAAATACAGATTATACAAAAAATTATATTTATTTAATTGATTTTGGTTTATCAAAAAGATTTAGAAATCCTAAAACAGGAGAACATATTTTATATAAAGATGATAAAAAATTTATTGGTACTTTAAAATATTCATCAATTTATACTCATTTAGGAATTGAACAAAGTAGAAGAGATGATTTAGAAGGAATGATGTATACTTTAATATATTTATTTAAAGGTTTCCTTCCATGGGATAATATTAAAGCAAAAAATAACGAAATGAAAAATTATAAAATTTTAGAACAAAAAATTAATATAAATGTAGATAAACTATGTGAAGGAATGCCTATAATTTTTCCTAAATTATTATTGTATATACGCTCTTTACAATTTGAAGAGAAACCTGATTATGAATTTATAAAAAAGAGTTTTATTAGTGAATATAATTGTCAATTTTCTATTTTGTATAATAATTTTGAATTGATTGAAAAAAAAGAAGATTTTATTGATGATAAAAAAGAAAATAGAAAATTATTAAATAATAATGTATTAAAATAATGATAAATAATTGAAATTATTGAATAATAATCAATTAGTAATTGATTAATAAATTATATTTATTTGGTAATAAGTATATATGTTAAATTTAAAAAATTTAAATTGATTTATAAGAAAAAATGAATGTTGGAGTTATTTTTATGTTTTATATATAATTATTTGTATTAGTTTATTTATATCAATTATACATATGTTTAAAAATTATTGTAAACAATAATATTTCAAAGAAATAATTTATATAAAAATGCTATTGCTTATAAATAATATTATTTTATATTTAATTTAAATTATTAAAACCAAAATAAAGAGGTAAAATATTTGTTCTTTTTATTAAAGATTTATTTTAAAAATAATATAATATATCATAAAAATATTGAGGATTATTAAATCAAAAAATTATAATAATTATTTCATATTTAATTAATCCTTAAAATTTTAAATTTATTTCATGAAAAAATCATCAAAAAAAAAATCAATAGATAATATTAAAAATTCAAATGATATAACCAAAAAAATAATGGAAGATTACACAATAAAACAAGAAAACAAAAATGAAAAAACAAAAGAAAAAAATAATTGGGAAAAAGTAGATACAGTAATAATAAAACAATATAACAATTTTCAACCAGGAGCAAAATTAATAGCATTTGATTTAGATGATACATTAATAAATCAAAAAGATGGAAAAAAATTTACATATAAAGACTCTTTTCCAAATGATTGGAAAACAATATATGACAAAAAAAAAATGAATGAAAAATTAGAAGAATACAAATCAAAAAATTACATTTTTGCGATTTTTTCAAATCAATCAATAATAAGTTCAGGTCAAATAAAAGAAGATTTATTTAAAGAAAGAATTGACAATATTTTTAATGAAGCATTTAAATTTCCTTTTATATTTTTAGCAGCTACTTCAAAAGATTATAATAGAAAACCTTCAATTGGAATGTTTGAAATATTTGAAAATAAATATAATAATAATATAAAAATTGATAAAGATAATTCATATTATATTGGCGATGCTGCAGGAAGAGAAAAAACAAAAACAAAAAAGAAAGATTTTAGTGATTCTGATTATAAATTTTCTATAAATTGTAAATTAAAATTTTTAACACCAGAAGAATTTTTTTTAAATGAAAAAGTAAATATTCCAAAAATAAAAGATGATTATCATATTTATGATAAAAATAATAATAATCATATTAAATATTCAAATGAACAAGAAATGATTATTTTAATTGGTTCTCCTGGAAGTGGAAAATCAACTTTTTGTGAAAATTTTTTAGTACCAAAAGGTTATGTTAGAATAAATTTAGATACTTTAAAAACAAAGCAAAAATGTTTTCAAAAAACAATTGAAGCAATTAAAAATAATAAAAGTGTTGTTATTGATAATACAAATCCTCAAAAAAGTAAAAGAGAAGAATTTATTAATATTGCAATGGAAAATAAAATTAAAATTAGAGCTTTTATTATGAAAGTTGATAAAGATTTAGCTATTCATTTAAATAATTTAAGAGTAATTAATAATAATAGAAATCATTTTTCTGAATCTGTAAATATGATTCCTATTCATTCTTTTTATAAAAATTATGAAGAACCTAAAACTAATGAAGGCTTTGATGAAATTGTTAATGTTAATTTTGTGCCTGGACCCTTTGAAAATGAAAAAGATAAAGAAATATTTTATATGTTAAGTTAAATTTTTTTGTTTATTATTAATTTAAAAAAAATTTGGTTTTAAAATAAATTAATTATCTTCATTTTTATTTTGATAATATAAATTACTATTATTATTCTCATTTACATTATTTGATTCTGTTATTATATTGTCATTTGATACTTTTTGATATTGTAATTCTGATTTAAAATCATTTAATTGGTTTTCTAATATCTTTATTCTTTCTTCTAATGCTTGATTTTCTGATATTAAAATCTTATTTTGATTTTTAATATTTGAAATTTCTAAATCTTCTTCTTGATTAATTATTTCTTTTTCTTTTTCTTTCATATTATCTATAAAATATTTATCACTTATGAAATATAATGATGATGATTGTCGAATTAAATTATTATCATCAAATCTTATTTTATTACCAAAATTAATTTGATAAGTATCTAAAATGTTTTTCATTTCTGTTATTTTTGACATCAATTCATCAATAAATCTCTTTAATTCTTCTTCTTTATTTATATTATTATTTTGTCTTTTTAAAACAAAATTATCAATATTTTGTTTTTGTTTTAAATTATTACTCAAATTATTAATATTACTATTAATATTATTAATAACATTACTTGAAATATTATTATTATTAGTATTATTATTTGTAGTATTAAAATTATTTGTATTAATTTGTTCAAATTGTTCAAAATTTTCTTCTGTACCTTCAATATCATTAGTATTATAATTACTTGAATAGTTATAATTAATTGGTTGTAACATTTGTCCTTTTAATTTATCATTATTTTTCGAAAAATCCTCATCATAATTTAATGGAAATGAATTATCTATAAAATCTTTTTTATTAATATTTCCTTTTGAAAAATAATTTAAAACAATTTCAAATTTTTCATCAATTAATTCACCTGAAAGATGTATATATAATAATTTTTGAGTTGGTAATTTATTATAATTATATTTAACTTTATCTTGAATTATTAAAGGAATTTTTTTTGCTTGATTTACTCCTAATCTAATTAAATTTTCACCAACAAATAATTTATTTCTATCACTTGATCTTAAATTAATTACAATTGGGACATTACAAGTGTTATATATTGTAATATTATCTTTATATAATTTTCCAGGAATAAAATTTTGAATTGATATACTTCCAGGGACTACTGTGATTAAATTTGGATGGAGAATTTGAACTGACATTTAATTTTAAAAATAAATCAATTATATGGTATTATTTTTTTTAATTAATAAATAATATTATTATATTTATATTTATATTTAAATTAATTATAAATAAAAATTTTAAAATTAAAACCCAATATTATTTAATTGAATAGTAAAAAAAATTAAATATTAATTCATTTTTTTTATATTAATCATTGTATTTAATATTTTTTTTATAATATAATAAATAAATATTAAGCATTCAAAGCAAACAAATTATTATATAATTTAAAATATAATAGATAAAATAAAATGTCAATTCACTGCATAAAAAATATAGATGAAAATTTAATTGAATTATTAAATAATATTCCAATAGGAATAGTAATCTTCACTCAAGAAAAAAATTCAATAAATACATATAAGATTTCATATAGTAACGAATTAGGAAGAAAATTACTTTCAATACCAATTAATGATGATATAAATAATTTTATTAAAAATCTAAATAATTTTCATGAATATTGTCCATTTCATAAAATAGTTGAAACTTCTCTTTATAAACATATATTTTTAACATTAGAATCAAGTAACAAAATATATAGTAATAATGAAGTTTTATTATATATAAAAGTAAAGAGAATAAAAACAAAAATATATGTAATTATAGATAATTATGATGATGAAAGAAAAAATATTCAACAACAATTTATTCAAAATATAGAATACCAATATTTATTAACTTTATATCATGAAATTAATAATCCAATTAATAGTTTAATATCAACTTTAAGTGAAATTTCAGGAGTTAATTGTTCTACTATTAAAAGTATTGAATTACTTGTTTTTTTAATTAGATTATTTTTAAAAAATTTCATTTTATATTTTCAAATATTTTCATTAATTCAAATTGAAAAAGATGAAAATTCAACAATTAATTTAGAAAATATTTTTAGTAGAATATCAGAAAAATTTACTAAATTATTTAATTATAAACAAATAAATCAAATTAAAAATTTGGAAATATTAAATGACAAATGTGCAAATTATGATTATTTTTACTTTAAAAATTTAATTAAAATGATATATGTTTATTATTATTATAAATGTCCAAATCATGGAAATTTTTCAATTAATATTGAAAATATAAATAAAGGAAAAACTTTAAAAATAATATTTTCAAATATAAAACAAACTACTTTAAAATTTCATTCAAATGAAGAAATATTACATTTAGAAAAAATAAATGAAACAGAATATTCATCAAATATTCAAACATTAACAATGATTCAAAAAATAATAAAAAAACTAATAAAAATATTAAATATTAAAAGTGAATATAATTTAGATTCAAAAAATAATAATGAAATAATTATATATATTGAATTAAATGAAGAAATGACTTTTGGTAATGATAATGAATTAGAAGAATTTACAGATAAACATGAAGATTATATAAGAAAAATTACAAGAAGTATTACTTCACAAACAAATGATTATACAATTAAAAATGAAAATAATAATATATCTGAAACTACATATAAATCTAATGATAGTAATGATTGTAAGAAAGTTATGTTTAATTTAAAGTTTTCTTCTTTTAAAAGACATTATAAAAGAAATAAAACTACTTCATTTAATCCTATATATAAGAATAAAACTTTTAATAAAAAGAATAATTTTAATTTAAATATTCTTCAGAATGAAAAAGAAAATAAAATACAAATATTAAAAAAAAATTTTGAAAAAGATGAAGAAAGAAAAATACATCATTTCAAATGTAGGTCATTTAATAAAAGAAATACAATGTTTCAATTAAGGAATAATATAATAAATAATTTAGATAAAGAAATAAATGAAATTATATTTGAAGAAAATGAATCTCATTCTCCAAATTCAATAAATGAAAACAATAATTTCAATAATAAAAATATTTATAAAACAAATAATAATGATAATAATAATGAGAGTCCTTTAATAAAAAATTCAAAAACAACAAACTATAATAAATTAAATAATAATATAATTTTCGTTAAACAAAAAACATTTGAAAATATATCAAAAAAAAATGAACTTTTTAAAAATAATATTATGAGCAAAAAAGAATGTTCATGTAATGATGTAATGATAGTTGATGATGAACAATTTAATTTAAGTTGCTTATCAAATAATTTAAAAAAATTAAATATTTTATGTGATTCATGTACTGATGGTGAGGAATGTTTAAATTTAATAAAAAAGAAAATGGAAAAAAATTGTTCTTGTAATAAATCAAATTATAAACTAATATTATTAGATGTTGTTATGCCAAAAATGAATGGAATTGATGCAATGAAAAATATTCAAAAATTAGTTGATGAAAAGAAAATTAAAGATTTAAATGTTATTTTCATTAGTGCAAGTGTAGATCAAAAAATTATGTTAGATATACAAAAAAAATATTTTATTGTTAAAGACTTTTTACCTAAACCAGTTAAAATTTCAAAAATTAAAGATATGGTAAAAAGATATTATTTTAATAATTAAACATATTGTTAAAAGAATTTGTTTTTATTAATTATCAAATGAAGGTTTATAGTATATTTTTTTTTTATAAAGATTTTTTAAAGATTTTTATTGATTTTTTGGAGCTCGAATGTTATTAAAATAACTTAAAAATTTGGTAAATAATATTTTTTGTATATATAATTTTTTTATCCTATTCTATCAAATGAAATAAAAAAGTTTTATAAATTACATTATAATATTTTTTTTTATTATGAAATAAAATAACGAAAAATTTTTTAAAACTAATAAAAAAATGGATTTATTTTATTCTTTTGAAGTAAGTTGAAGTTTGAATAAAGACTTTTATTTTTAAAAAATTTTATTAAGTAAGTTAATTTGGAATTGTAATAAATTGAGTATAAAAATATGATATTTTGTTTAGATTGTTAAATAAATGAATAGTAAAAATAAGTAGAAAAATTGATAAAATAATATTTTTTTTGATTTTTTTATTTTCTTCTTTTTCTATTTTTTAAATTATGTATATTTATAAATTATATTTTATATTTTTTTTAAAACATTAATTAAATAATAAAATGTGTGATGAAGAAAATAATAATACCAATATGATATTATCAAAAAAACTAATTTTTGATATGAATTCTGAAAGAACAAAAAAGAGAATGGAACAAATGAAAAGAATAAAACATAATTTAAATGAAAATGACACACAAAAAGATGAAAAAAGTACATTTAATTCAACTCAAAATCCAAACGAGGATATGAATAAAAATAATTACCATAAGCGAAATAGAAAAATAAATTTAGAAAAAAAGAGAATACATGAAATATTAAATAATAGTAATAACACAAATAAAAGTTCAAATATTATAATCCCATTTAAAAATAGTGTTGAATTAAATGAATTTTCAGATGAAATTGAAATTAATGTTTCTGATTTAGATTGTAATATTGATAATCTAAACCAAAATGATATAAATGATCATATGAAATGTTATTCAAATCCTTCTTCAAGTGAATATGCAAAAAATTTTTGTTCATCAAATGCAAAATCTTTTATTTTATTAAATAATAATTTAATTGCTAAAGCAGCAACAGAAAAAGAAAAAAATACAAATTCTTATTTGTTGGCATTATATCCTGATTTAATGTCTTCTAAAAATAAAGAAAAAAATTTTGATAATTATTATGTTGATGATGTTATTAAAGAAGAAATTGAAAATGAAAATCCATTAAAACAAGATAATAATTCGATTGATAATAATAAAAAAATTAAAGATTTAATGATTAATATTAATTATTCTAATAAAGTTTATCATAAAAAATCAAAAAGTGGATATTATATTAATCACGCATTATCAAATTCTCCTCAAAATTTAAATAAGAAAATATTAAAAAAAGAATTTTCAAATAAAAAAATAAATTTCAATCATTGTAAAAATAAAAATAATAATAATATCATTAATATTAATAGAAAAATTTTTCAAAATGTTCAAAATATTTCTAGAACTTTTTGTTCTCCATTAAGAAATCATTTCACTAAATTATCAAAAGGGAATTTTATTAATTCATATCATGAATATAAAAGTAATAGTAATAGTAATAGTAACAGTAAAAATAAAAACATAAAAAAAATAAATAATTTATCATTAAAGAATTTTTCTAATAAAAATATCAAAACAAAAATGAAAATAACTATAAATTCAAATAATAATTCTCGTTCAAATTCAAAAAATAAGCATCAAAATAAAAATAAAACTAAAAATAAAACTTTTTATACTTCATTATCATCGACATTTTTAAATAAAAATGATAATGATTATAAATATAAAAATCATAATTTATGCTCATATGTCAAAAATACAAATAATAATAATAATAAATTAGTAAATACAACAAGTTTAAGATTATTTGAAATAAAAAAAGCAATTAAAACTTTAGGTAATAATCACTTATATAAAAACAATAATTTTGGATTATTTTTTCCTAAAACAAGTAAATATATTTGTAATAATTCAATTATAATGCAAAAATCATATGCAAATTTTGAAATTTCAAATAGAAATAAAATTATCAATGCAATGCAGAAAATTAATTATTCTCATTTACATTTATGTTCTAAAGCAATTAATGAATTAAATAAATGTAAAGGAAATATATTTTCTATTGTAGTTTCAAAAGATAAAATAAAATTTAAACTTAATAAATTTTTATTTAAAGGATTATATGAAGTTATACAAGATGAGCATAATTTATGTGCAAAATTAATTTATGGTATTTCTAATTCAAGTAATAATATAAATATTAATGATTTTGAAAACTTTTATAATTTTGATTTGAATAAAGGGGAATTTGTTAAATATAAATTTAATTCAAACGATTCAAAAAGTTTTAATTGTTCTACTATTATTGTTTTTTAAATTGATATTCTAAATAGGATAAGTTTTTTCAATTATTTTGTATAAAATATAAATTCATAATAAGGGATTAATAATTATATTATATTGATTAGTTTTTTGAAGATATATAATAAAAAGTGTAAATAAACTTTTTTTGCCGATAAATTAATGTTAAAAAAAATAATATATATATAATATTTTATTAATTTATTAAATAATATCTTTTTTTCTTTATTATTTTTAATTTTAATTTCTATTTCAAATTTTCATTTTTTTTTAATTATTCATATTTCTCTATAATTATGGAATTTCCTATTATAATATTATCTATAATATTTATTAATTGTTTTTTTTATATAAAATAAGAATTAATAAATATATTTATTTTTATAATTTTGATTTCTTTAAACATATAATATAAATAAAGAATTTCAATTTCATTCTTCACTAATTATTTTACTATTATAATTAATTTACTTGAAATTTTTCCAATTTTGGGATATTTTGAATTAAAACTATTTATTATTTAATATTCATATTTCTTATTATATATTTCTTTTTTGATAGAGCATTTTTTATTTTTCAAAGAAATTGTTTATTTTTTCTTTTGACTGAGAAGTTTTCTTTTTAATAATATTTCTTTTGACAAGAGGATATGTATTTAATTAAATTTGATTTATATAAATTACATTTTAATTATATTAAAAAATAATGAAATTAAATTAAAATGATTTCTTCTTAATTAAAAATAAATAATGATTTTATTATTTTTCAATTATTTTTATTTTTATTATATTAAGAAAAATAATCTTATTTTTGTGCATTATTTCATAAATTATTTTAATTAATTATTCAAATTAGTAATATTACTTCATTATAAATGTATTATTGAAAATAAAATTTTTTTAATAAAAAATGTCCATAGAAGTTCCAATTCATTATCAAAATAATTTAATGGACAATTTCCAAAATAAAAAAAGAAATAGAAGTAATGAAATTACATGGTCATTTGAAGAAGAGTTTTTATTTTTTGAAGCTCATACATTTTTAGGAAATAAATGGAAAAAATACTCTCAAATAATACAAAAGTAATATCTATTTTTAATTTTAATTCTTTTTTTTTATAATAGAACACCAAAAGAATTAAAAAATCATTTTCATACATGTATAATTAAAAGTGTTCGTAAAATAATAAATAATAAATTTGATTGTGAATTAAAAGATATTATGAGATATTTTTATGCATTTGATTATTTAATTAAAATGATTAAAGATTATAAAGAACAAAATAATTTAGAAAACACAATTGTAAAAAAAAAGAGATATAAATTTAATCCTAAATTATTAATTAAAAATAGGCAATTATCAATAGAAAAAATTTCTGTATATAAAAATAATTTAGTTAATAAAGTATTATTAAATAAGTCTGGAATCAGAAATTTTTTAAATTTTATTAATTTAACAAATTTTGATGTAAATAATGTTTCATGGTTATTTTCATTAATAGTTAAATCTAAATTAATAAATAATTGTAAAAAATTTTTGGAAATAGGGAATATTAATAATAAAGCTCATATTAAAAAAATACAAAATTATTTAGAAGATAATTCTACTTATATATATTTTAATGAAATGTTTTTTAATAATGATATTGAATAAAATATAGAATTATAATTAGAAATTTATATATATGTATTTCAATATAAAGCACATATTTGCAATATAAGATTATGTTTGTAAAAGATTTAATTATCTATAATTACATATAAAATTGTTGTAAGTGAGTTTTAAATATTATTTTTATTATTTCTTTAATTTTATCATAAATAAAATTTTTAGTAATATTATTTATTTATATATATTAATTAAATTTTATTATATTTAATCCCATATTATTTTGTGTTCCAGTTCCTGTTAAAGAAGCAATTGAATAACCATCTCTTAAATAAAATAATTTTTTTATTACTCTTTTTTCAATTTTAATTTTTGATTTTTCTTCATAATTTATTTTGTCAATTATTAAAATATCATCACTGAATTGATGTGATATTATAAATAAATTATCATTTAAATTATCAATTGATAATATTTTACCATAATTTATTCCAAAATTAATTTCTTTTAAAAATATATTTTTTAAACCATCATAAATTAATAAATTTTTATCAATAGAAATACCAACTAATAAAATTGATTTTTCTTTATCATATTTTAAATTTACAATATTTGAAATTTCTTGTTTATCATATTTTGTTTTAATATAAATTTTATTTTTACTATTTAAAAAAAATATACTTACACTACCATCATTTGAACCACATCCAAAAATTTTATCTTGATAAACAAAATAAGTTAATAACTTAATTTTTAAATTATTTTTTTCTTCTTCACAATGTAATAATTCTTTTTTTAAATTAATTTTATATTCTTTTATATTTTCAATAGTTTTATATGAATATAAATTTATTTTTCCATTTGAAAGTCCACAAATAAAATGAATTCCATCATAAATATTCAAAATACTTCTTATTATACTATTTGATTTAATTGATTGATAAATTTTTCCATCTTTTAAACTATAAAATTTTATTTCTTTACTATTATCAATTTTAACTAAAGTAAAATTTGCATCAAATAAAATTATAGCATCATCAATAAATTCTTTTTTTCCTTTTTCGTTAAAAAATTCTATTGATTTTGTTATTTGAAATTCATTTGTTTCTTTTTTAATTTTCCAAATATTAATAATATTATCTAAACCAATTGTAATTAAAAGATTATGAACATAATCATATTTACAAACTGTAATAGAACTATAATGACCAGTTAAAACAATTCTATTTTCAACTTTTTTATAATCATCACTCATATAAAATAATTTCAAAGTCTTATCAAAACTACCTGAAATTATTATATTATTATATGAAAAAATATTATAAATATCACTTATATGATTACTATTAATTTCATTATAATAATTCTTATTATTTAATAATATTGAATTAATAGAATAAATAAATATTTTTCTATCTTTACCACAAGTACAAAATAAATCATCATTAATATTACTTAATGAATAAATAATATCTATATGATGACTATCAATGAATATTTTTGCATTTTTATTTATTATATCCCAAATAAAAATATATAAATCAACACCAACTGATATTATAAAGTTTTTACTTTTAATGTAAATATAATCTTTTATTATTGCATTATGACCAAAAAAATTTACATCAAATTTAATTTTCTCATAATTTGATTTGTTTAAAATATCATATGAATATTTCAAATTTTTATTTAAATTTGAAACACTTGATAAAGAAAGTCTTGTACTTTTACTTTTTAAATCAAAATAAAAATTAGTATTTTCGTTTAAATTAGTATAATCATATAAGCTAAATACTAAAAAAGGTTCATTTTCATTTATTTCATTAGATAAATATTTTATTTGAATTTTTGATATTTCAAAAATTTTCATATTAAAAATAAAAAGAAATTTTAATACAAAAGTATTTATATGATTTCCATTATTAACATTATATTCTTTTATAAAATTTAATCCAATTTTTTCATGTGATTCACATGTAAAAATATAATCTTTATAACAAGCAATTAAATTAATTGGTTTTTCAACTCCTATTTTAATATTCCAATTTAAGTAAAAATTATTCGAATAATTTGATAAAGTTAAATCACTAAATGAAAATATAAAATTATCTTTTTCTTTAGAATAACTCATTGCATATAAAAAAGTATTATTTCCATATAAATCTTTATGAAATATTGTATATATCATTCTAAAATTTTCAAGAGAATAAATAAAGATTCCATTCTCAAAAGTTTCAGGAGATAAAATAATTAAATTATTGACTACTAACATTTTTAAAATAGGTAATTGAAAAAAAGGAAATGAATCTATTTTATAATTACTCAAATTATTCTTTGAATTAAAATTTTGAAATTTATCAAATCCATAAGTTAATTCTCCAATTTCTTTTAATAATTTTTGATTATCATCTAATAATATTTGGTTAAATCTTTTATTAATTAAAACACTTTTTTTGGCATCTGAAATTGATAAAAAAGATAATATTAATTGTATTATATAATTTGTTCTTATTTTTTCAAAAAAATGTCTTTCATTTTTTATATTTTTATTCATTATTTCTACTATTGAAATATAAATTATAAAAAAGTAATTATTATTAATTCAAATTCTTAATTAAAATTAATTTAAATTTTAAAGTTATAATAATAAAATAAATAAAAATGTTTAAACTAGAAATTGATTCACCAACAGGAGGAAAAGATTATTTATATATTTCAAATTTGAATAATTCTGAAAAAGAAATATATAATTTTTGTCTTAGTAAAAAATATGATTATGATAAAGTAAAAGAATTAAAAAATAAATTTCAAAATTATTATTCTCCAAAAAATAAAAGTAAATTTCAAAGAAAAGGAAGTGAAAATAAAACATTTTCAACAAGTTTTTCATCATATCAAAGACCAATTTCACATTATGAAAAAAAATCATCTTCTCTTTTTCCTTTTCAAATTTTTGTTTCTCAAAATAAAAACACTTTATTAAACAGTTATACAAAAAATAAAAAAATTAAAAAATATAAACCAATAATAAATAAAACAAATAAATCAATATCACTTGATCATTCATTTAAAAAAGATATTTCAACTTCTAATTTATTATCAAAATCATTTAATTATACAAATTTTAATAAAGAATTAGATCATTTTTTTAAAAATGTAAAAGGAGTTTCTGAAGAATTTAAAAGAGAAAAAAATAAATTTAATGAAAGATATACAACAATGAATTCAAGAATTGAAAAATATGATAAATCAAAAAATTATGGAGTTTTATTATATAATAGAGGAATGAAATATTTAAATCATTCAAAAGAAAAAAAAGAACAATTAAAAGATAAAATAAGTCAAAATGAAAATTATACTTTTTTACCATATTTAAATAAACCAAATGAAGATTTATTAAAATCAAGAATTGAAAAAAATTATTATTATAATAATAATGATATTTTAACACATTATGATAAATATAAAGAAGCAATCAAACAAAAAGATATTTTAAAAATTCAAAATGATAGAATAAAAATGAATAAAAGTAATGATGAAAATGAAGAAATTTTTGAACCAAAAATAAATGAAGAAAGTAAAAATATTACTCTTAATTATAATAATATTTTTGAAAAATTATATGATGATAAAAAAATTAAAGAAAAACATTTACAAAAAATGAAAGAAGAAAAAAAAAATATTTATCCTTTTAAACCTAAAATTAATAAACCTTATAAATTAAAATATCCAAATATTTCAATATTTAATAAATATAATTATTTAATAAAAAAAGAAAAAAAATAAATTTAAAAAGCTCTTTTTTTATTTATAACTAAACAAATAAATTTATATAATTAAACTTTTAAAGTTATCTTAAGAATGTTTTTATTGAATTATATATATAATAATAATAATAATCGAATATAATAATAATTTTAAATAACAAATAAAAAAATTATTCCATTTTTAAATTTATAACCCCAATATCTAGATGAGGAATATTCTTAAACAAATTTTTTAATTTTGGATTTTTTGATGAATCTTTATTTTCATATTCATTTTCATTTTTTATCTCATTATGATTTAAATTAATATTAACATTTATATTCATATTAACATTCAAATTAGGCTTTATATTGATTCCATTATTATTTTTACTATATTTCTTTTTTGGTGTAATAATATTAGAATAAAGATTATTATTTTCAATATTATCATTACTATTATTATTTTCTTCTTGTGTTTTTAAATAATTAATAAAACTTTTGGAATTTTCTTCATTTTTATCTTCTTCAATTATTTGTTCTGTATCAATATATTTTTTATAATATTTTCCATTTAAAAATATGTTATTGAATTGTTTTAATTTTTCATTAATTATTTCAAATTCATTTTTATCCTCTTTTTCAATTAATTCTAATTCGTTTAATTTGATTTTTAATTCATTTACTTTATTTACTAATTCATCTTCAATAATATCAATTTCATTTTTTGAAGTTAAAAAAACATCTCTTTTTTCTTCTTGAACTACATCTAATTTTTTTAAATCTGATATTTTTTCTTTTATTCTTTTAATATTTGAATCAATTTTTTTAATTTCATTTTCTGTAATAAAATTTAAAATATCTAATTGTTCTATTTCATATTCTAAATTTTGAAAAGATGTAGTTTTTGAATATTCAAATTCTTTATTTTCATTCTAAAAAAATTTTTTTGAAAATTATAAAAATAAATATTTACATTTTTTAATACTTGTAGTTTTTGTGTTTGTTGTTTTTTTAAAGAATTAGTTAATGAATGTTTTAAATTATTTAAAGAATAAATTATAAAATCACTATCATTTATATTATTTGTTGAAGAAAAGAATATTTCTTGATTTAATTTTATTAAGTCTGATAATGATTCTAAAGATGTCTTTTCATTATGGAAAAAAATTTCATTTTTTAGATTAAAAAAATCTAGAGTTGGTTGTGATTTATTCGTATTATTTTTATTTCTTGCTGACTTTGAACTTTTCCACATAATTTAATTAATATAAGAAAAATATATAAATTATTATTTGATTTAATTAGAATATTTATTGATTAGTTATAATAAAAAATTGTTTATTTTAAAATAACATTCCTTTTTTTGTTTAATAATAACTTATTGAAAAATGAAATCTAAACAAAATAATATTCAAACAAAATCATCTAAATTTTTTAATAATCAAAACAATAATAATGAAAATCAAAATAAAAATATTTTTGATTCAATTGATATAAATAAAAACAAAATAAATACAAAAAGAGATGATAAAGAATATATTCCAAATGATAATAATTTTTCCCAAATATTAGATGAATTAGAAACAAACCAAAATGAAAAGGACAAAAGTTTAAATAAATTAAACAATGGGATTGATTTAAATTCACATATTAAAGAAAATAATATAGAGAATGATCAATTATTAATAACTGAAGTGAGTCCAAAAAAAGATAAAAAAAAAAGTAAAAGTATAGAAAAAAAAAATAAGTCAAGGAATTTAGAAAATAATATAAATTATCTAACATTAAAAACAGAAAAGGAATCTCTGGAAAAAGAAATAAATAAATTAAACCAAAATAAAAAATTATATGAAAAAGAAAGTTTTTTAAATTTATCATTAGTTGATGAAAATATTCATAAAGATAAATTAAAAGAATTACAACATAAAACATTAGATTCATATAATGATTTAAAAAAAGTTGATTATTTAATTAATAATATAATTCGTACTGAAAATAATTTTGATAAAAAGGAAAAAATTAAAATATTTTTAAATAATTTTGAAAAAGATAAAGAAATTGCAGAATTAAGAGCAAAAAAATATTCTGAAGAGTCTAAAAAAATTCAAGAAAAAATGAAAAAAGATATTGATAAAATAATAAAAAAAAGAATAAAAGAAATTGATGAAAAAGAAAATGAAAAAAAAAAACAAAGTGTTGAATATTTAAAAAAATTAAAAGAAAGAGATAAAGAAACAAGATTAAATATAGAAAAAGGAATAAAGGAAAAATATAAAGGATTAAATGCAGAAAATTATATTAAAAATAAAATAAAAAAGAAAGAAGATAATTATTTATTTAATCAATTGATAAATAAATATAATCAACAAGAAAAAGATTATCAAACAATAGAAATTGATAAAAGAAGAAAATTAATGACTTCCATTCCATCTGATGAATTAAGAGAATTTAAAATTAAATATTTAAAAAATAAATTCAAATTTGAAAAAGAATTAGAAGAAAAAAATGAATTTTTTAAAAAAAATGAATTAAATAATAAAGATTTTATTCCAAAATATTATTCTCATTTTCATAATGAAATTTCAGATTATGATATTTTATTAAGAAATGAAGAAAACAAAAAAAAGATAATTGAAGATTATTTTAATGCAAAAAAAAATTATTCAGAAAAAGTTTTAAGAAATCAAAAATCAATTATTAATTTACACTTAAAAAAAGAAAAAGAAAAAGAAAAGGAAAAAAAAGATAATATTCTTAAAATTAGAGAAAAAAAAATAATAAGAAAAACAATTTATAATCATAAAAAAAAAAGAATT
>JAEEGK010003075.1_pt1 | contig 41754 bp, 32 predicted proteins | sample 8958771 | NCBI WGS metagenome assembly JAEEGK01 (sample SAMN16246547, study PRJNA631951) | gut metagenome | biome: gut microbiome; feature: rumen; material: SC-attached | host: Bos | place: Iran: Karaj | collected 2018-10
CGGTGGCCTCGTTCGCCTGCACCAATCTGATCGTCGGCAAGAAAGCGTCCGCCGACGGCAGCGTGATGTGCACCTACAACTGCGACAGTTTCGGATTCCTGATGCCGCTGAGCTTCTCTGCGCCCGGCCGCCACGCGGACGGCGAAATGATCGCCATCCGCGGATGGGGTCCGCAGACCGGTGAAAAACTGGTCCGGGAGGCGCCCTACACCTATGGCGTGGTAGGGCTGATGAACGAAAACCAGGTCAGCATCGTCGAAACCACTTGGGGCGGGCGCCGCGAGCTGGTGAACCGCGAAGGCTATTTCGACTATTTCACCCTGATGCATATGGCCCTGCAGCGCAGCGCGACCGCCCGCGAAGCGATTGCCGTCATCAATGAACTGGTCACGGAATACGGCTACAGCAGTTCGGGCGAATCGTTCGCCGTCTGCGACAAGGAGGAAGCCTGGATCATGGAAATCGTCGGCAAGGGTCCCGGTCGCAAGGGTGCCGTCTGGGTGGCGCTCCGCGTCCCGGACGACTGCGTCTGCGCCTACGCCAACGCCAGCCGCATCCGGCAGTTCCCGCAGGTCACCAAGATGACCAAGGCTGACAAGAAGAAAGCTTTCTGCGAAATCGAAGGGGTCTGTATGTATTCCAAGGATGTCATCTCCCTCGCCCGCGAACTGGGCCTCTACGAGGGTTCTGACGCCGATTTCAGCTTCCGCGAAGCCTACGGTCCGCTCGATTTCAGCGCCATCCGCTACTGCGAAGCCCGCGTATGGAGCTTCTTCCGCCACCACTACGACACGGCGGAAATGGATGCCTATCTGCCTTTCATCAACGGACAGACCGACATCTGCGACCACCTGCCGCTCTGGATCAAGCCGAAGGCGCCCATCTCCGTCCGCGAGCTGATGAACGATATGCGCGACCACTATGAAGGCACCGCCCTGGATATGACGGCCGACGTGAGCGCCGGTCCGTGGGGCTCACCCTACCGCAACCAGCCGGTGAACTACTTCAGCAGTGACTCCACCGCGATGTTCCGCGAACGTCCGATCGGCTGCCAGCAGAGCGGCATGACGATGGTCTGCCAGATGCGCAGTTGGCTGCCCGATGCCGTGGGCGGCGTGACCTATTTCAATATGGACGACGCCACGATGGTGGCCTACGTCCCCGTCTACTGCGGCATTACCCGTGTCCCCGAGCCGTTCCGCAGCGAGAACAATAATATCCGGGAATTCAGCACGGAAAGCGCCTTCTGGATGAACAACTTCGTAGCCAACATGGTCTATCCGCGCTGGAGCGCGATGATCGGCGACCTGCGAGACGCCCAGAAAGAACTGGAAGACTACTACGCCGACGACCAGAAGGAAGTCGAAGAACAGGCTGTCAAGATGACGCCCGGCGAACGGGCCGCCTACCTGACCGGCAAGACCGATGCCTATACCGACAGGATGATGAAACGCTGGGACAAACTGGCCCGCTTCCTGATCGTCAAGCACAACGACCAGAGCATGATGCCCAGCGAAAACGGGGTCTTCGTCCGCGGCCGCGCCACGCCACCGGCCTATGCCCCGGCCTTCATCGATGCCGTCAAAGCACAGACCGGCGAGCGCTACGTCAAGCCGACCGAAAAGAAATGAGTGCCATGAACTTTCGGCACTTTTTGTCCAGCGTCGTCCTGTCGGCGGCGCTGGTCTTGTTTTCCGCCTGCGGACGGCCGGAAGTGCGGGTCGGCGATTTCTCGCTGGTGAGCCCGCTGCCGCGAATGGTTTTTGTCGGGGATGGAGAGGCGCCGTTCGTCATCTCTTCCCGCACGGTCGTCTATTATCCGGAAGGAGATGAAATCCTCCATACAGCCGCCGGTCTGCTGGCCGCCCAACTGGAACAAGCCACGGGCTGCCGGATTCGGACCAGTACGCGCGTGCCCCGCGAGCAGTATATTTTCCTGGGCATCGACCCGACAATAGGTGACGGACTGAAAGACTTCCAGGGACCTGACAGTTATTGCCTGGGCGTGGAGCCGGCAGCTGTTTCCATTTTGGGCGGCGGGGCGCCCGGCGTCCTTCACGGCATCCAGACGCTCATCAAAGCCTTACCGATTCCCGAGAATCCCGAAGCCTGCCGCCTCGCTCTCCCGGCCGCGACTGTCTTCGACTATCCCGAATTTCCCTACCGGGCCTTTATGCTCGACTGCGGCCGGCATTTCTTCCCGGCGGAGTACATCAAGCAGTTGATTGACATCCTGGCCCTGCACAACCTCAACTACTTTCACTGGCACCTGACCGAAGACCAGGGCTGGCGGCTGGAAATCAAGAAATACCCGAAGTTGACGGAGGTCGGTTCCTACAGGCCGGGCACCCGGAATCCGCAGACCGACGAACTCGACGGCGTGCCGGTCAGCGGTTTCTACACGCAGGAGGAAGCCCGGGAAATCGTCCGCTATGCAGCCGAACGCGGCATTACCGTCATTCCGGAAATCGACCTGCCCGGCCATACCCAGGCGGCCCTGGCCGCCTACCCCGAACTAGGCTGCACCGGCGGGCCCTATGAAGTGGCCACCCGCTACGGCGTGCTCGACGACGTGCTCTGCGTCGGAAAAGATGCGACGATGACCTTCGTCAAGGACGTATTGACCGAAGTCATGGACATCTTCCCCTCGGAGTACATCCACCTGGGCGGCGACGAATGTCCGAAAGTCCGTTGGGCCGCGTGTCCCGACTGCCAGCGGAAGATCCGCGAGCTGGGCCTGGTCGCCAGCGGAAAGAAGACGAAGGAAGAATTGCTGCAGTCGTGGTTCACTTCACAGATTGAGGCTTTCCTGGCGGAACACGGCCGAAGGATGATCTGCTGGAATGACGTACTCTGCGACTGGGGCGACCACCTCGTCGGCGAACCCTCGAAAAATACGGTCATCGCCGGATGGATGCGGCCCGCCTCGTCGGAAATCGCCGCCCGGGAAGGCTACGATGCCATCGTCTGCCCGGTCGGCCACCTGTATTTCAGCAACGCCGAAGCCCTTCGGCTGACCGGCCGTGAGAGCATTTGCCGGGTTTACGACATGGCTGTCGTGCCCGAAGGGCTGACCCAGGAGCAGCGGCAGCATATCCTCGGCGCCGAAGCCTGCCTCTGGACCGAACGCGTCGCTTCCACCGACTCCCTGGAATGGCGCCTGCTCCCCCGTCTCTCCACCCTGAGCGAACTCCAATGGGCCGATCCGAAATGGCACGACCTCGGCGCCTACCTTCCCCGTCTCCGCCACATGACCGACCTCTACCAATCCCGTGGCTGGCACTGGAAAACCGACATCGCCGCCGCCTGGGAAGAAGAATAATCCCGCCCCTGCTGCCTTTTTGGGCAAGGTCCCCGGCACTTTTGGGCAAGGTCTCATTTCATAGTTGAGACCTTGCCCATCGTTTATCGGCCAGACATACATTTAGGCCATTATTCGCGGGCAAGGTCCCGGGGCCCAAAAGAGACCTTGCCCAAAACAGGCGAAAAAACTCACGGAAATACTTGACAAGGGGGGTCTCGCCATCATATATTTGTGGAAACGATAGATATGTGCTGTTATGAAAAAGATCCTTGAAGTACTCCAGTATGGAGACATCGACATCCGTTTCAATACGGATTTCAATCCAGTCAAAAACCCCAGTGTCATTCCCGACATTATCTCCCGGACGGCTTTCGCCATGATGACACGGCTTTGGGGCGGCAATGAACAGGCTGTCCTGGCAATGATCCGTGCCATGGCCATCGCAGACCTTTCCGTCAGCGTAAACAGAAAACAGATGATCCGCCATTACGATGAAGAATCTGCCGTAATGGCCAGGTCTTTTCTGGAAACCCAACGTGAATTCGAAAAAAGAGGCGGTAAAATGATGGTGTTCGGCCCCGGCACGAAACCGTCACCCATTAAGAATTGAGGCATGAGGAGAGTTGTTCACCGGAAATTGCCTGATGGTAGTTTCCGGAACGTCCAGCCTTTCCATATCAGTATGGAAGGCCTGGAAAAGGTCATACTCTGCCGCGATGACGATGATTACGATGCTCTGATTAAAATGCTCTGTATCTGTGCCTGGCGAAAGAATGTAATCATCGTCGTCTACGCCGTGGTTTCCAATCACTGCCACGCCGCCGTCCTGGCCGCAAACCAGGCCGACGCACATGCTTTCGGCCAGGAAGTCAAACGCGTCTATTCTATGTGGTTCAGCCAGCGATATGGCGAATCGGGTCGGCTTCAGAAGGTGGATGTCAAAGCCATTTCCCTCGATACCGACTGGTATGTCCGCAACGCCCTGGCCTATATTCTCCGCAATGCGCTGGACAACGGGTGTAATGTCAATGAGTATCCATGGTCTGCCTATCAGGCATTCTTCTGTAGCGAAACGAAAAGGGGGATGGCCGGCCGCCAGGTGTCAACACTTACAAAACGAGAAAAGAGGTCATTGTTGCACACTGGAGACCCTTTATCCAATGTTTCCTGGCGGCTGGATGTCGACGGCCGGTTGATACCGGCCAGTTTTTGCGACCACGAATATCTGGAACAAGCCTTCGAAAACGATCAGGCTTTCTTCCTGAAGACGCTGGGCGGACAGAATCCGGCGGAAATGCGACAAAAACTCATTGAAAGTCCCAGAAAGATGCAGGTCGACAGCGAGTTTTACAAAAGCGTCAACGACATCAGCCAACGATGGTATCAAACGGATCTAGCTGACTTGTCGCTGGAACGAAAGACCCGCCTGCTCCCCTACCTGAAAAGGACGATGAAGACAACCCCATCGCAGTTGGCCCGGACAATGGGACTCAACCGCGAACAGGTGTCAACCATTCTCGGCAAAAAATAACTCTGGAAGAAGAATCTCAGATCGTCAAATCGATCGAGAGGTTTTCGCCGGTGAGGGGATTCTTCAGACGGAGGACATAATCGCCCTGGGGGAGACGGATGAAGTTGTAGAAGACGTCTTCCCGCAAAAGGGAAACGAAACGGGGTCTTTCCCCGAATTGTTCATTGGAATCGTAAAGCTCGCCGGAATCCCAGATGACGGTTCCGTCCTCCTTGGAAATCAACTGCCAGACCAGGTCCTTGTAGCAGCAGAAATAGAAGAAATCGTGCCAGCTCTCCCGGACATTCCACGACCTCCCGTCGCGGATTGCCTGCGTAAGAAACTCGTTCTGGGGATTCGCCAGATTACCCGTCACATAGCCGATTTTCAGATCTTCTGAAGGGGGCGCATTCCGGAACCAGAATTCCGCCTCCCGGTTATGCTCCACAGGCACCTTCTTCCCATCGACATACAAAGCGATTTCGAGGTGCTCGCCCGCCTGCGGCTTTTGATTGAGCGTGCAATCGAAATATACCGTTTTCCATCCGAAAGTAGGATCATCATTCCCCCCGGCAGCATACTTTCCGGACAACTGCTTCTTGATTTTGCCGGAGGCGTCGGTCAGGACGACACAGCACTCTGCAGGTTTTTCCGAGAAAATGGACTCCATGACCGTAAACGACTTCCCAAGGGAAAAGTCGTACGGCAACGAAAACCGACCGTGGTAATACGGCCCGTACTCAACTCCCTGCCCGCCGGCGTCGGGCTTGATATTGCATATAATGTCCTGATTGAAATAATACGGTGGCCTGTCTTTTTCGTAACCCTCGACCGGCGTCATCAGAAACCAGATGCCGGCACCTTCCGGATTGGAGTAACCGTTCCCCCCCGAGTATCCGAACCCCCATCCGAAATTGATGGAGAAATAACGGCCGCAATACCCGTCGATAACCATCGCGTGTCCACCATCTTTTTCATTGTAGCCAACAAAAAACACCGGACGGTTCGCATCTATATCCTCCCGGATGAGCGCCTCCCATCGGGCATCCGTATAATTGTACATCCGTTCGTGTAGCCGGATATCCTTGTCATAGCCGAAATACTGGGACAGACGGGACACATAGGCATGGGATGCGCCCGATCCCATACCATTATAGCGCATTTCCACCATTACCCCGATTTCGTGAAGCAGGCGCGCAATCTGGTCGTAATCGGGATTCGCGGCGTTTATTGCATCCCAATCATACGGATGTCCCAGCGTACAACCGTCAATCAGGTGTGTTCCATACGAATCCGTATAGGAATAAGAGGGAAGCTCTCCCGTTCCCCGTTCGGGCCAGCGGTGATAGTTCATGATGATGCCGAGGGCCGTGGCTACACAGCCCACCGGCGGCCGGCTTCCATTCACAATCGGACAATCCTTGTTGTAAGGTGCCAGCTGATGCCATTGCGCCGTTTCCAATTTCACCCGTTGCGAAGGATCAAAAGGCGCCGCAGCCGCAGGGAGGGACCAACCTTTTTCCCGGGCATAGCGGATCGTTTTGCCATAAAAATCCATAAAATACTGCATTCCCTCAGGCATGTCAGCCGAAGGGAAGCGTCCGGAAGTCGAAAAGCCCAGCACCGGAGAAACGACATCCTCCCCGGAGACGATGACGAAACCGCCTGTCGACACATTGTCGAAGACATAGATCAAGTCTCCGGCATCCGACTTTTCATCCGGGAGACGCCAGGCCAGGGACAGGGACACCGGTCCGGCTTTGGTCCGCGGCTGTGCCGCATAGAACGATTCAGCCGCCTTCCGGGCCTTCTCCGGGGTGACGACAGTGGCTCCGGCAATCCAGAAACCGGACAGAACCAATAAGAAACAAAGCATCGTCTTTTTCATAGTCCACTCTTTTTATCCGGTCCTAATTCTTTTTTCCAGTGATATTGGAGAAATCGATGTGCATCCCGTCCTCGAACGAAGACACTTCCGCCCAATCAATGAATTTCATCCGGTTCGTTTCGACGGTTATCGTATGCTTTCCCGAACCGGAATACGTGTGGGTAGCGCCGTCCGTGTAAGCCTGGTGACTTCCGTCGCCCCACCAGATGGTGCTGTATTCCCTGTACGGGCCATATAAGGCCGGCGCAACGACCCTCCGCGAGGAATACGTGACCGAGAAAGAGAGACCGAGTCCTTCCTGGCAAACCCGGAACACATCCGGCCATCCGCCTTTTGTCGGATAAATCTTGATTCTTTCCATACGCATGGCGGCATTTGGATTGGCATCCGCCTTCCAGTGATATACCAACTCTCCGTCTTTCGTTTCCACGTGGTCGATCCGCAACCAGGACGGATACGATTCGATGCTATACTGGCCGGTGTTGGTTCCGGCCACCCGGAAGGAAAAGTCCGAAGCCGCCGAAGGAAGGAAAACGAGGGTATCGGACGTAAGGATCGTGACAGGCTGCTGATGAAATTCCAGGGTATCCACCTGAGATTGGTCAAAGTTGTAAAGCACCAGGGAAGCGTATCGGGTTTCGCGAAGTGCATTGGCCGAATAACTGATGGTCGCTGTCGTCCGGGTTGGACTGTCCGAACGGGTTTGCGGGAGGTTGAAAACGTATCTTTCGCCAAATTGCGCAGGATTCAACGTCAACAGTTGGGTCGAGCGGAATCCATAAGGATTATGCTCCAGCTCAAGGACCAACTGACCACCATCCGGATTCAGTTCCCTGGATTCCGGCGACAGGACGCGGATATAATAAGCCTGGTGATCCTGATGGAAGATCAGCGTATCGGTCTGCCGGGCACTCTGGATCCGGACCCGTCCTTCGCGGGCATACAGATCGTCATTCGCTTTTATGTCAAACAAAAGAACATCCGTCGTCAGTCCCTTGGTATCGACCTGCCTGATCCATGAATTCTCGAAATAGAGTTGATAATCAATATTGTGGTCGATTCGGACTTCCACCTGACCGCCCTCCCCGGGGACTTCGAAATACTTGTCGGAAATGACGATGGCGTCCTGCTGCCGTTGATGGATAACAACCTTCTCCGTGATGCCAAGCGACTCGTTGTGGAACAGGATGACACCGCTGCGGTCGGAGAACGTATCGTTCTCTTCGATCGTGAAGTTGAAGGTCTTCGTCGTCATTCCCTTCGTCGTTACGTTTTTGATCCAGGAACAGGTGTCCGGCACCTCGACGCTGATGCCGAAGTTGCTCTGCACGTCGATCGAGAGGTCGCCGCCTTCCATTCCGAACTCATAGACGCCTTCGCCGATGATGATCTGCGGCTCGGCCGCCGCCTGGCGGACCGTGACCGTTTCCATAATGCCCTGTGCCTCGTTGGCGAAGACAATGATCCCTTCCCGGCCGGCGAACGCCTCGTTCTCCTCAACGACAAAATCGAAGGACAAGACGCTCAATGTCTTGGTCGTCATCGACTTAATCCACGAACAACTGTCCGGAACCGTGACCGTCAGGCCGAGATTGCTCACCACCTCGATGGAGAGTGATCCGCCTTCCGCTTCGATCTCATACAGGGTGTTGCCGATGATCAATTGCGGAACTTCGCCTTCCTGCAGGACGGTGACGGATTCCGTGATACCCAACGATTCATTGTGGAACAGAATGACGCCGGAACGGTCCGCATACGTGTCGTTTTCTTCAATCGTGAAGTTGAACGTCTCCGTCGTCATTCCCTTCGTCGTCACATTTTTGATCCAGGAACAGGTATCCGGCACTTCGACGCTGATGCCGAAGTTGCTGGTCACGTCGATCGACAGGTCGCCGCCTTCCACGCCGAATTCATACACGCCCTCGCCGATGAACAACTGCGGAACGGCCGCCGCCTGACGGACGACGACCTTCTCTTCCATATTCAAGGCCGATGCCTTGAAGCGGAGTTCACAACTCCGCTCGGAGAAGGCCTCGTTCTCATCGACGGTCAGGGAGAATGTGCTGGTTGACATCGACTTGGTCGAAGTTTCCCGCAGCCAGTCGCATCCGGACGGAATTTCCAGGGCCACATCAATATTATGCTGCACCTCAACACGGATTTCCTGTGCATCGCAGGTCAGGTCATAGTTGTTCCGGCTGACCACCAGGGTCGGCGTATCGCCCTCCTGATAGACTTTCACGACCTCCCGGCCCGCAGTGCCCGAAACCACGATTTCTCCTTCCCTCTTTTCAACCGCATCGTTCGCAGTTACGTCGAAGAGCAGCGTCGTGGTGGTAAGTGACTTCGCCCTGACCGCCCTGATCCACTCTTTCGCATTCTCTGAAACCGCATAGTCGAACGTTACATTGGCCTTCACTTCGACCGAAATCCGTCCGCCTTCCTTTCCGACATCCACCCGGTTGCTGGTCACCAGGATCGCCTCCTTCTGTTTCTGGGTCACGACAATGGTCCGCCGCAGGTCGCCGCAGGTAAAATTGATCGTGGCTGAACGCTGCTCGTAGTCAGTGTTCTCCCGGACCGACACCGAAATGCCGGCCACGCCGCGTCCACCGCTTTCCTTCGAAACAGAGCACCAGTCTTTCGCCCTGTCATTGACGAACGTGGCGGTCCAGTCGCCGGAAGCATTCAGCTCGACCGATGCCGAACCGGCTGACGCAGGAAAATTCATCGTAACGTTCCCTCCGGAAAGGGTGGCTTCCGCCGTTCCCGGCCGGAGCGACCCTTCCACGAATTCGAACTCCGACTTGCAAGAAGGCAAAGTCAGCACGAAGACAAGAAACAAAAGCGACAGGAGTCTTTTCATACCTTTATCCGGAATTAACTAAAAGAAAAAGCACAAACCCGTCTCCCACAGGGGATACATAAAGACATTCCGGTCGCTGCTCTGGCAGAAATGTATGCCCGCCTTCCATTCACCATGCTTCCATCCCATCCCGGCACAGGCCCTGACACCTACCCACCAGGGCAGTTCATACGTCACGCCCGGAGACAGGAAGAAGGCAACGCGTTCACCACGATAAAAATTCCAGTTGACATCAAAACCCAACAAACCGACCACTTTCCGGTAATTATCGGATGCGTGTTCCGACTTACGGCCTTTCATCAGGACCGAACCGGAGAAGACGGCATTGACAGGTTTTGAAATATCACCCACACGAACCGCAACGCCTCCGCCCGCCAGATAATCGGAAACGGGATATTTCTTGATATCAGTATGATACCCGGCGACAGGGTCGTAACTGAGCGTTTCGTAAGATATCTGATGCCTGCCTATGGCGCCCAACGCCGTCGCGCCGACAGAAACGACTACCTTTTTCCGCTCTCTATTGGCCTCATACAATGGCTTCGGGTCCGTACGGTAGGTTACTGCAGGATCCAGCGTACCGGTCGCAGAAGCGTACGCATAGTCCACATATTCGCGGGTAGCCTCGTCGCGTGCATAGGACAGTGCCTCTTCTTTTTTCGCAACCGGCGTACTTTTCCTGAAACGGTCGGCCATTGCACGGGCCAGCGCATTCCGGGCCTGTTCTTCATATTTACTGCCCGGATGGTCTGCGAGGAACAATTCATATTTTCTCACCTTGTCCGCCTTGGCGACTTCTTCCCAGTCATCCTTGAGAATGAGATCCGGCAAGGCGGCAATCGCCTCCGCCTGGAAAAGATGTTCCTGCGAAAGGGCGAGATAGTTCTGGACCGCCTTCGCAGTACCCTCTTTCAAAGCGTTGATCCAGAGATTCAAATCGTCCAGCATTTCCCGGGCGCCGGGTGTCCAGGGATCCTGCTGGATTACCTGCTCGCACATGGTCTTGGCTTCAGCAATCTTTCCCTCCTTCAACAAAGCCCGCGCTTTTTCGAGATCGTCCTGAGGGGTCAGGAACCCGAGGAGGAAGCAGAAGCAGCAAACAAGAGTTTTCATAACGCAAACTTGATTAATTTCGTGATTGTAAATAACGGTCGATGGCGGCGGCGGCCTTTCGGCCGGCGCCCATCGCCAGGATGACAGTGGCGGCGCCGGTCACGGCGTCGCCTCCGGCGAAAACGCCGGGACGTGAGGTGACACCCGCCTCATCGGCCACGATGCAGCCGTGGCGTTCCGTCTCCAATCCTACCGTCGTCTGTGCAATCAACGGATTGGGCGACGTACCCAAGGCCATGATTACACCGTCGACAGGGATTTCAAATTCGGAACCCGCAACCGGAACCGGCCGGCGGCGGCCGCTCGTATCGGGTTCACCCAGTTCCATCCGGATGCAGCGGAGTGCCTGCACCCATCCTTTTTCATCGCCCAGGATCTCGACCGGATTGGTCAGCATCCGGAAATCGATACCCTCCTCACGGGCGTGATGTACTTCCTCGGCTCGCGCCGGAAGTTCTTTCTCAGTACGACGATAGACAATGGTCACCTCGGAGCCCAGTCGCAGGGCCGTCCGGGCTGCATCCATCGCCACGTTGCCGCCGCCGACCACTGCGACGTGGCGGCCGACGAAAACCGGGGTGTCGCTTTCCGGATCGTAGGCTTTCATCAGGTTGCTGCGCGTCAGGAATTCATTGGCCGAAAACACCCCGTTGAGACTTTCGCCCGGAATGCCCATAAACTTCGGAAGTCCGGCCCCGGAACCTACAAAAACGGCGGAAAAACCTTCACGACCCAAAAGATCGTCTATAGTGACCGTGCGGCCGACCACCACATTGGTTTCGATCTTGACGCCAAGTGCCCGCACACTGTCGATTTCGGGAGCCACCACCCGCTCTTTCGGCAGACGGAACTCCGGAATGCCGTACTGCAGCACTCCGCCGGCCTTGTGAAGCACTTCGAAGATGGTCACATCGTAGCCCGCCCGGGCCAGATCGGTGGCGCAGGCCAGCCCGGAAGGGCCGCTGCCCACGATGGCCACCTTTTTGCCGTTGGAAGGCGCCTTCTCGACGGCGACGCCGCCATGTGCGCGGCTCCAGTCGGCCACGAACCGCTCGAGTTTGCCGATGGCCACCGGCTCGCCCTTGACGCCCAGGATGCAACTGCCTTCGCACTGCGTCTCCTGCGGACAAACGCGGCCGCAGACTGCAGGAAGGGAGCTGTCGCGGGCAATCACCCGCGCCGCTTCCGCGAATTCACCGGCCTTGACCTGTGCGATGAATTCCGGTATCCGGATTCCGACCGGGCATTTCGCCACACAGCGGGGATTCCGGCAATTCAGGCAGCGCGATGCCTCGAGCAGCGCCTCCTGCTCATCATAACCGTAGCAGACTTCTTCAAAATTATGGGCCCGCACTTTCGGGTCCTGTTCCCGTACGGGAACGCGTCCGATCTTCTCCGCCATGTCAGTTCCTCCCGATTTTACATTTGTGGTCCGCTTCGATCTCCTGCGGACGATAGATGGTCTGGCGCCGGAGCGCCTCGTCGAAATCGACTGCATAAGCGTCAAACTCGGGTCCTTCCACGCAGGCAAAACGGACCTTGCCGTCCACAGTGATACGGCAGCAGCCGCACATACCCGTACCGTCGACCATCAGCGTATTGAGACTCACCACCAGCGGAATGCCGCTGCCTTTCAGGGTCAGCGTCACGAATTTCATCATGATCATCGGGCCGATGGCTACCGCCTGGTCGTACTCCCGGCCTTCGGCCAGCAGCAGTTTGACCTTCTCGGTCACCAGTCCGGGATGCCCCTCGGAGCCGTCATCGGTACATAAGTACAGATGGTCGCAGACCGAAGCCATCTCCCGCCGCAAGATCAGCAAATCGGCGGTCTTGGCGCCGACGACAATGTCGACCCGGGCGCCCCGCTCGTGCAGGTACTTCGCCTGCGGATAGACCGGCGCGGTGCCCAGCCCGCCCGCCACGAACAGGTAGCGGCGGCCCTTGAGCGCCTCGTCGGGCATCTCCACGAAATCGGAAGGGCGGCCCAGCGGGCCGACCACGTCGACCAGCGCTTCCCCGGTTTCCAGCGCACAGATCATCCGGCTGGAGGCGCCGACAATCTGGGTGACGATGGTGACGGTCCCGCCATCACGGTCGTAGTCGCAAATGGTCAGGGGTATCCTTTCCCCCTGTTCCCGGGCCCGTACGATCAGGAACTGGCCCGGCAATGCGGCCGCGGCGATGCGCGGCGCCTCCACATCCATCAGACAGATGGTGGGCGTCAACATTTCTTTCCGGAGTATCTTATACATTCGTTTCGGTGTTTTCGTTGCTTTTGTGCCTGCTTTTCTGCTGGCGGCGCACCCAGAGTACCAGGAAAACGACGAGTGTGGCCACGATGGCCTCCACCCGGAGACCGATGCCGACCAGCACGCCAAGCGCCGCGACCGTCCAGACCAGGATGGCCGTTGTCAGATTGATGATATCTTTCTCACCTTTCTTGAAGATGATGCCTGCGCCGATGAAACCGACGCCAGTCACGATCTGGGCGATGACACGGCTGTGGTCGACGCCGCAGCGGAGCGACGCATAGGTAAACAGATAAGAACCGACGATCAGGATGATGGTCGAACGCTCCCCCATCGTCTTGCCCGCTTCGTGCCGCTCGTGTCCGACTATCCAGCCGATCAGGACGACCAGGAGCAGATCGAACGAGAATATGAGCAGGTTCGAAAAGTCGAAGGTTTCTTTAAGGAAGTCTGTCAAAACGGTACCCTTTCTTCTTTAAATAACGGATAATCTCGTCGAGCCGGTTGTAGAGCCGTTCCTTTTCCGGGCGGCTCTCCTCAATGCCCGGATGAATAAGCACCAGCGCGCCGCCAAGACCTTCTTCCTTTTCAAACTTCCAGAGGCCGTCAATCAGCGGCTGCGCTTTCCGGTAGTTCTTCATGGACGGGATCGTATAATCGGCCGGCGTTCCGATGCCCGGCGTATAATTAACCACCTGCACGCCCATCGCGCGGAGGATTTCCACGCTGCGCGCATCGTAATGCTCATACGGAGGCAGGAACCAGCGGGCCTTTTCGCGCGGGACGCCAGCCTCCTCCAGCGCCGCGAAATTGGCCTTGAGGTCGCGGATGATACTGTCGGTGCCCATCAGCGGCGTACGCGCCGCATCCCAGTCGCAGTAGAGCACATGCCTGTCGGAATGGCCGCCCACATAATGTCCGTCCGCCACGATACGGCGGATGACATCCTGGTTGGGCGCGTGGCGCAGGCAGTTGCCCGTCAGGAAAAAGTTGCCTTTGACCTTCTGTTTCTTCAGCGTCTTGAGGATGGTTTCCGCACCATTGAAGTTCACGTCGGCCGTAAAGCAGAGATAGACGACTTTCTGGTCGGGGTTCACGCGCACGATGGCGCCGTACCGGTCTTTCTCAGCCCGAAGGGCGCGGCCACGGGCCTCCAGCGAGGCGGCATAGGCGACCAGGCCGGCTGTCCCGTCCATCGTGGGTTCATTGCTGGCGTAATCGCCGATATCGTCGTGGTACACGGCCAGACCTTTGTTTAGGGCCGCAAACGGGTCTTCCCGGGTAAGCGAGGCTCCGGCCCGTTCCAGGAAGAGCGCATTGTAGATCGGGCCGTCAACCAAACCGCCCAGCGGAAGGTCGCCGGTCATTTTCACATACGACGAATGCGGATCGGTCGGCGTATCGTAACCCGGCATTTCGGCAACGGGCCAACCGCAGATCATCGAAGTGCCCCACGGATTGCATCCGAAGAGCCAGTCGCGCAACGCCGTCTCCATCTCCCGGAAATCCGTGTCGCCGGTCGCCTGGGCATAGAGGTGCGCCTGCGTTACGGCCGCGGAAGTCAGGTTGTTGGAACACCAGAGATACGGGACGCCGTGGAGGAAAGGATCGTCCGCCGCCCGGACGAGCAGATCGTTCAGACCTTCCTTCAGATAGCCGGTGAACTCGGCCTTCACGGCCTCGTCGTCGCTTTCCGCCAGCAGCCAGTGTCCCAGATTGATAAACGGATACCATTGATAGTGATGGTACTCTTTTCCGGGCCCGCGGCCGCGTTCCATCCAGGGAGAGACAGGCTCCATCTCACCCCAGTACGCGGCCCGCTGCCTCCATTCCTCTCCCTTGCCGAGTGCCGACAGCGTGGCGGCCGCCAGTTCCATATCGTCCACCCAGGTGTCTTCCTCATAGAAATACGGCGAGATCACGCAAGCAGTCTGCGTATTACCCGGCACTTCGAGTGCAAAATCCCAGGCGTCCTGCACCTTGCCCTCGATTTTCGAGGCAAAGTCGGGATACCACGGGCGGATGACATCGGCCCCCAGGGCGAAGGTCGAGGCGAACTTTGCGGCGATTGATGAAACACCCGTCGTCCGGTTCACCTTATTGCCGGTGACCTGCGGCTTGCCCGACACGAAATAAACGGGACGTCCCAGACCCGGGCCGTAGCCGTAATCCACCGAATCCTGATACGGCAGCCGCATACCGGCATGGTCGCGGTCATCCGCGATCTGGTTGTACATCTCGCGCGGGGCGGGATTCATCTTGTCGAGCCAGTCGAGCCCCCACTTCACCTCGTCGAGGACATCCGGAATGCCATTGGCCCCGGGTCGGCCTGTCGCGTCATAGTAATCGACGAAGACCGAACGGTCCTCCGCATATTTCCAGGCAAAAGCCATCTGATAGATCGTCGTCGCCGAAGTCGTGGTGTACTGCAGGTAATCGGTCGCGTCGTGCCAGCCGCCCGTCACGTCGATGTGCTCGCCTGTCCGGGTGGGGTGATACACGATATAACCGTCATGCTGGTGGCAGAGCCGGTCGTTGAAAGGATTGTCTCCGCATCGCTGCTGGCGCAGATAGGTCAGCAGGCGGTCCACCAGGCCGTCGTACACGTCATCCCCGATCCGGAAAACCGGCGAGCGGGTTCCGGCGGCAACGATATAATAACTTCCCGGAAGGGTCACCGCCGAGAAGTCGAGCCGCAGGGCATCTTTCAACGCCCATTTCCCGGCCGGGACATGTCTGCCCTCCCCAGTGAGCACCACGGCATCCGTCAGGGCATCGTACACGGCGAAACCGTCCTCCACCGTCTGTTCCGAGAGCAGGACGGCCACCTTGCAGTCATCGGGAAAATAACCCGCCTGGTTGACCCGGATCCACGTCTCGGCGGAAAGAGGTCCAAAGGCGAGAAGCGCTGCCAACAAAATGAAAAATCTACGCATAAATCGGAAATGTTTATTTCGGTACCTGCGCGCCGTAGTCTTTCACGGCGCCAAAAAGCCTGAGGGCATCCTCAACGGGATAATGGTTGGCGAACATGCCGCCTCCCGTTTCGGCCGCCTTAAGGAAACCATTGAGATAAGCCTCGTTGACGGCCCCGCCGAAAACCGACGGGTCGGTGACGGATTTGTTGTCGGAGGCCTCCTCCAACTGCTCCACATCGTCGAAATCGGCCACCCGTACACGCAGGAACATTCCGCCGCCGGGCAGGGTCAGGTCGGCCTGACGGTTGAGAAAGAACAACGTATTCTCGCAAGTGGTTACGCGCTCGGCTTCCTTCGACGCCGGGGTATCCACGTGCGTGCGGTCAAGTCCGGAAAAGATGCAGCATCCGATGATATTATGGTCGAGGTAGCTGTCCATCTTCGGCAGGAAACGGTATCCGTAACCCATATCGCCGAAATCTTTCAGACGCGACCAGGTGAACAGGACGGTATTGTGGGTGAAATGGGTCTCGCTGTTCTTCGCTCCCGAACTGCCGCGCAATTCCACGGCGGCCATCCGGATATTAACGAAGATGCAATTCTCCACGACGATCTCCGTGGCGGAAGTCGATCCCAGAATGCCGAAATTAGGTGCGTTGAGGAACGCGCAATTGCGGATGGTAACATCGCACTTCGATCCTGTGTTGATATAGACGATGGCTGTCTCGTTGGTATAGACCTGTTTCTCCGGAACACCCGGAGCACCGGTGCCGGCCGTTCCGATCGGCTGCATCATCGCCGTTTCCACGCCGGCCGGCCGGCCTTCACCGCGTGGATTATAGGCTACTGAATTCCCCCTGTCCATAATCAGGCCGTCCAGCGTCACGTGCGTATCGGCCTGCATCACATTGATCTGGATGGTACCCTGCCCCTGCGCCGAACCGTTGGACGTGGCGCCGGGCTGGACGAAGGTGCGGTGCTTGAGGATGTCACGCTCGGAAAAATCGGTAGAATAGCCACCGATGATGGAAACACCCTTGTTGATCTTGATGCTTCCGGAATCCATCAGCCCGAAATAATTGCCTTCCGCAACCCGGATGATGTCGCCCGAAGAGGCCAGTTCAATGGCTTTCTGGATGTTCTTGACAGGATTGTCCCGTGAGCCGTCGTTGCGGTTGGATCCCGTACTTTGACTGACATACCAGGTGTTTCCGTCGGAGGAACCCCGGGCCGGGGCCAACGGCAAAACCAGCATGAAAGCGGCGATCAGCAGAGGGAGTTTCAGTTGTTTCATCGTATTATTTCAGCTTGATTTCGATCGTCTCCATCCGGGCGGCGACAACGGGGCCGTCCAGGCCGAGCAGCCAGTTGCCCGTGCGGGTCGCCGCATCTGCAAAACCGGCGCGGATATCCTGCTCGGTTCCCTGCTCATTCATAGAAGCCATCAGTTTGTTGTACACCGGTTCGACAACCGGATATTCGACCAGACGGTAATTCTCCAGCCCAGCCATCGTTGCGGCATAGCGGATGGCATCAGTAAGGCCGCCCCATTCGTCCACGAGACCGATCCGGATGGCATCACCGCCAGCCCATACACGACCCTGTGCGATTTCATCGACCGCCTCCGTCGTCAAGCCGCGGCCCGCTGCGACACGGGCGACAAAGTCTTCGTACGTTTCGTCGATCTGCTTCTGCATGGCGGCTTCCTCTTCCGGATCGAGCGGATCCATCCCGCCGGCTTTCGAACCGTGCTTATGCGTGGACACTTCATAGACGTTCAGATGCAGGTTCTTCCTGAGCGCCTTCCCGAAGCTCGGAATCAAACCGAACACGCCGATCGACCCGGTCAGCGTACTCTTGTCGCTGAAGATCTTGTCGGCGCCGCAACTGATCCAGTAGCCGCCCGATGCGGCATAGCCGCCGTAGCTGGCGACCACGGGCTTGCAGGCCTTGGTCAGGGCGATTTCACGTTCGATGGCCGCAGAAGCCTGCACGCTGCCGCCCGGGCTGTTGACGCGGAACACCACGGCCTTGACCGAAGAATCCCGCCGGGCTTTGGCGATTTCCCTGGCGAAATTGTTGCCGATATTGCCGTCACCCTTGTCATCCATTACAATCTCGCCGTCAGCATAAACCACGGCAATTTTCTCCTTGGAGCGGAGATTCGGCTTGACCTTCGCCGCGGCATAGTCCTTCAGGCAGACATATTTCAACTGCTTGGGCTCCTTCACGCCGCAAAGCGTGCAGAAATAATCGCGCACCTGATCATCATACCAGAGCTCATCGACCAGGCCTTTTTCGAGGGCGTCCTTTCCGTTTTCAATCTCCAGATTGTCGATCCAGGCATTGTATTGTTCGGCCGTAAAATCGCGGGACGCGGCCACGGCATCAGCCATCACGCCCCAGATCGTACCGAGCATCTTCTCATACTGCTCCCGGTTCTCCTGGCTCGGTTCGCTCTTGATATACGGCTCGCCAGCCGATTTGTACTTGCCGTGCCGGATCAGCTGGATATCGACTCCCAAATGGTCAATCAGGTCTTTGTAATACAACAGGCTGGAGCTCATGCCCTGGATCATCACGTCACCGTACGTATTGAGAATCACCTTGTCGGCCACTGAGGCGATATAATAGTTTCCAGCCGACAGGTTCTGGCTGTAGGCGACCAGCGGCTTGCCGCTCTCGCGGAAACGGACCAGGGCATTGCGGAATTCCTCCGCCTGCGCGATATCCATCCCCAGTCCGTCAGCCTTGAGGTAAACGAATTTCACCTGCGGATCGGTTGCGGCCGTTTCCAATGCCCGGATTGCATCCAACAACGAGACGCTCTGTCCCATATTGGCACTCATCAAAAGCGGGTTGAAGGAGAAGGATTCCTTGCCCTGCTCGCCGATGGGTTTTGACAGGTCTATTTTCAGAATGGCTCCCCGGGGGACGGAGGGCTGGCCTTCCTTGCTCCCCATCGAAGAGATGGCCGAACCGATGAGACCGAAGATGATCAGATTGATCAGGAAAAAGGCAATGAGTGCTCCGAGGCATCCGCCGAAAACGACTTTCCAAAATGGTTTCATATCCTAATAAATGATGATTTTGCAGGTTACGTTTTGCAAATATAATCAATTATCTTTACTTTTGCACCAATGAGAAAAGCGTCCGGATACATCCTCTGCCTGCTTGTGATTGCCGCCTATGTCTTCTCGTACACGGGCGTCGGCATCCATACCTGCCACGATGACGGAACCCGCCATCTGGTCTGGCTCCTGGGCGACGTATCCTGCGAAGCCATCCACCACCACAGCCACGAAGCCGACCACGACCATCACCACGACGGGCACTGCTGCTCGACGCAGGTCTTCGTCGTGACCGACGCGCAGGACAGCGCCCCCGGTGTCGACCGGATCGCCGCTCCGGAAATCACGCTTCCCCTTCTGGCCGTGGCGGAGGCCTTCCTCCCCGTGATATCCGAGTACGTGCGCATCGACGACGTCGACACGCCGCCGCTCATATCGCCGCCCTCCCTTTCCCAGCTTTCTGTCTGGTTGGTTTGACTTGTGTTACGGGGCTCTGCCCGGACCCCGCCGATGCAGCCTGCTATCGCACAGGCTCCTGCAACGGCTTTCGCTAGCGGCTGATGCCGCTTCCTTCCAAACAACCAAACAGAAAAACAATGAAAAGAATACTGATTGTCATTAGCTTGTGTCTGGCCGCACTCCCGACATTCGCACAACAACTCCACGGCTACGTCTTTTATCAAAAGCCCAACGGCGGCACCGAGCCCTTGCCTTTTGCGCAGGTCTATCACATGGAAAAGGCCAGACTTATCGATACCGATGCCAACGGGGAATTCACACTCACGCTCACGGCCCGCGCCACACTGATCGCCACTTATGTCGGCTATACCCGTGACACCGTCGTAGTGGAACCCGGCACCGCTGAAGCGAAATTCTATCTCAGCGGCGAAAACGACCTCTCCGAATCGAAAGTCACCGCGATGCAGTCCACCCTGCCCAAGATGAAACCGGTCAAGACCGAGGTCATCACCGCGGCCGGCCTCTGCAAGATGGCCTGCTGCGCCCTGGCCGAAAGTTTCGAGAACTCCGCCAGCGTCACGGTCGGCTATGCCGACGCTGTGACCGGCGCCCGCCAGATCAAACTCCTCGGCCTCTCCGGCACCTACACCCAGATGCTCGACGAGAACCGCCCTGTGATGCGCGGCATCGCCGCCCCATTCGGCATGTCGTTCGTCCCCGGCCAGTGGCTCGAAAGCATCCAGATCGCCAAAGGCCCCTCGTCCGTGATCAACGGCCTGGAAGCCATCACCGGCCAGATCAATATGGAGCACCGCAAACCCACCGACGAGACTCCGCTCTTCGTCCAGGTGTACGGCAGCTCCGACAAGATGTTCGAAACCAACATCGCTTCGGCCATCCAGTTCAACGAAAAGTGGAGCATGATCAACATGGCCCACGTGGGCGGCACCGCCTCGAAGATGGACCACAACCAAGACGGCTTCCGCGATGAACCCGAAGACCTGCAGCTCAACTTCACCAGCCGCTGGCTCTACTACGCCCCGAGCGGGATGCAGATCCGATTCGGCGGCCGTTTCCTCAACGACGACCGTCTCGGCGGCCAGATGAACGCCACCAAAGACAATGCTTTTAACCTGAAGAACCGGATCTGGGGTTCGAACATCAAGAACCGCGGCATCAACGGCTATTTCAAGATCGGCGTGCCCCTCAACGAAGAAAACACCGCCAACATCGCCCTCGTGGCGGATTTCAACCACCACGAATTCGATGCCTTCTTCGGCATGAAAGAGTATGACGCCAAGCAGAATTCCGCTTTCGCCAACCTGATCTACCAGAACGAAATCAACGAGACCCACAAAGTGGAATTCGGAGCCACCTGGCAGTTCGATGACATTAACCAGGGCTTCTGTTATGATAATGCAAACCTGTATGCCAGTCCCGGCGTCATCATCCACAATCAGTGGTTTGACTTCAGCCGCAATGAACACGCAATCTCGGGCTTCGGAGAATACACGCTGACCCCCGGCGACAGTTTTACCTTCGTCGGCGGCCTGAACCTCCAGTACAGCACACTCCACGGCTGGCTCTTTGCGCCGCGCGCCAACGTCCGCTGGGCTCCGGCCGACTGGGTGACGCTGCGTGCCCTGGGCGGCCGCGGCTACCGTACCGCAAACATTTTCACCGACAACCTCGGTATCTTCTCGACGGACAAGTATTTCGGAGAGTACACTACGGGCAGATACCAGGTTCTTACCGGCGGTTCCGACCTGGACCTGCTGGAAGATGCCTGGACCTGGGGCGGCAACGTGACCTTTTACCTGCCCATCGGGGCGGAAGACACCGAAACTTACCTGAGCTTCGACTATTTCCGCAATGACTTCAACAAGCAGGTAATCGTGGACACGGAGTTGCAGGCCCACGATGCAATCGTTTTCTACAACCTAGACGGGAAATCCTTCACCAATACCTATCAGGTGGACTTCTCGGTCAATCCGCTGGAACGCTTCAACATTACCACAACGTTCCGCTATACGGACGCGAAAGTGACGTTGAGGGAACAGGGCCTGGTGGAGCGGCCGATGACCAGCCGTTTCAAAGGCGTGCTCAATATGCAGTATGCCACCGCGATGAGCAAGTGGACCTTCGACTTCACGGCACAAATCAACGGCCCGATGCGCCTGCCCAGTTTCGCCGCAGAAATCTGGGGTATGGAGACTTCTCCGGTCTACCCGATGTTCTACGCACAGATCACCCGCAAGTTCAAAGGGATCGACGTCTATGCCGGTGCCGAAAACATCGGCGGTTACCGCCAGCACCACGCCATCATCGGCGCCGAAAATCCGCTCATCGACCGTACGGATGCCGTGGATTATGCAAAACCCTTCTTCGATGCCAGCTGCGTCTGGGGTCCCCTGATGGGCCGCAAATTCTACATCGGCCTCCGTTATACTTTGTGGAAATAACATAGTCTAATCTATAACAATTGTTCGATATGAAACGCTTTTTCACCCTTATGCTGGCCGTGCTGCTGATCGCCGGCACCGCCACCGCCGCCCTGGCTCAGGACAAGAAACAGAAGAAGGCCGCCAACATCCAGGAAGTGACCTTCGTCACCACCATCGACTGCAAGAACTGCGTCAAGAAGGTGGAAGCCAACCTCCCCTATGAGAAAGGCATCAAGGACATGAAAGTCACGCTGGACGACCGTACCGTCTGGATCAAGTACGACGCCAACAAGACCGACAAGGAGAAACTCGCCGCCGCCATCAACAAACTGGGCTACGAGGCCGAAGAGGTCATTCCCGAGGAGCAGGAAAAGAAATAGCCGCGACGCTGCGCGAAGCCCCCTATCGCGTGGCATCAATCTTCCTGACTATCAGAGATTTCCTAAAAATCGGTTGCGTTAAAATACGCAACCGATTTTAGTTAAACCACTCACTATTAGACACTTGAGTGCCACAAGCATCGGAGCCACAATCCGGGAAAAGAAGCCAAGAAATAGCTTTTAGAACTGATAGCCCAAGCCGAAGCCGAGCGCAGCGCCGTTAAAATTCGTCACATCGAAAAGATCGAGGTTGGTCGTGACATACAGCGACTGACGGTGATTTGTATGGATGCGGGCGCCTGCACGATAGCTCAAGTAGAGCGTGCATTCTGCCCCACCACCGCGTTTACCGGCAAGCGAAGCACCCAGATCCAGCCCGAAATATGGTGCCACCCTGCGGCTACCCGGCGTGAACCGTGATGCGACAAATGCGGCAGGAATTGCATCATGGTTACCATAGTTCAACAACGTCACGCCAATTCCACCACCCAAAAACAGATGCTCATTCATATGGTAGCCCGGAATAAAGCGGGCGTAGAGATGGGGATCGATGCCGCCTCCCAATTCCACCAACGTGCCGAAACCACGCTGTTCCGGCCCCGTAAATGACGGCAGGTCATCCAGCGTGAAACCCGCGTTCCTGACCATCGCTTTCCCGCCAAACAGCATAGGCAATCCCAAGAGCGCCACCGCCGATCCGAGGGCAGCTTCCCCAAGCCCGAAGATAGGCCAGACGGGCGTTCCTATCTCCTGTCCCTGCCTGGGGTTTATCTTTTCGTGAATGATGCCGACGGCCAGCAACGCAACTCCCGTCGAAGCCATGCCCACACCCGTCCAGACAAAACCTTGCCCGGTTTCCAAAAGGCCGGCCCCGGGAATCTTATCGGAAGCCGTCGTTGCATAATCGGAGGTCATTGTCTGCGCCTTTATCGGCAAAACGGATACGGACAAGGCCAGAACGACCCAGGCCGTCACGAAAAAGAATCTGCGAATCATCTGTTTCATCGGTTTACAACGAATAGATGCATTCCCCCCATAAAATGTTGCGTCCACATGGGCAAGGTCTCATTTGAACGCCGACACCTTGCCCATAGAATAGCCTCCCCAAAGGGCTATAAGCCGTATTATACGGGCAAGGTCCCCGGTCTGAAATCAGACCTTGCCCGTTATCCGAGAGAGGGCCGCGACGCTGCGCGAAGTCCCCTTTCGCGTGGCGCCAATCTCCCTGACTATCAGTGATTTCCCAAAAATCAGTTGCGCATTTTGACGCAACCGATTTTCGTTAAACCGCTCATAATCAAACACCTGCGCGCCACGGGCATCGAGACCAGGCTAAAAATCAGTTCTTGCCCAAATACCAATGGATTCCCGTGACAATCCGGGCCGCTTCCGGGTTTCCCTCGAAGGTTGTCCTGAATATGCTCTGCAAGTCATCCAGATAATCCTGGCAGAGTATGGGCAACGGATCGGAACAGGGATGGTTGCTGACATACAGACTGTCCGGCGACTTGATTCTGCTCAAAAAAGAAAGGGAGTCTCCGGCGGAAGAAGCTGACACGATGGACCAATAGAGACACCGCTTCTTTTGTGGTTCATCTGCAAATAAGTCCATCCTATATTCTTCGGAAGTGACGATAAAATCATAACGGGAAGAAATGCTGTCGACCAGGTGATTGAAGCGGTCATAATCGAACTTGTCGCTGAACAGGTAGGCTCCCGTCTCATCGTAAGCACTGCAAGGAAAAAGGAAATCGTAATCCACCCTGTCATACTTCTCAGGATGCTCCAGCAAGTAAAATTGCGTACCGATGATGCCACTTCCGCCTTGACGATCGGGCACATAAAAGAAAACAGAATCACCGTATGAGGCATAATACACCTTATACTTGGTGAGCAAGTCAAGAATCTCATAGCCCCCAAGCCTCTCATCAATTAACTCAACTTCAGACAAGAACGGCTCGTGTTCCTTGCAGTCTACGACATAGGCCAGGAACTCGTCGTAATCGGCAGGAAACGCATAATATGCATTTCTATACCCCTGAAGCAGCCAATTGACAGGAAAGAAATCATCTACATAATTGTCGCGGGCCAATTGCCGGATCTGCTCCCTATCTTTCACTTCATCGGTGCAAGACCCGGCCAGCAGAATCAGTAGGAAACACAAAACCCGTTTCATGATATCTGGGAAATAGCTGCTACCGTCCGCGTGGCGGCGGTGATTTTGAAGCGGTCGTCGATGCGGCGGCCGAGAATGGCGACGATTACTTCGTCGCCTTTTTCGTTGGTGGTGGTCACCACGACTTCGCGGCGCTTCTGCTCGACGTCGAGCTTCAAGTCCGTGAAAAAATCACTCAGGAGCTTGGTGCCGCGATGCATCCCGAAGGGACGGAAGCGGTCGCCGTCCTTCGGAGGGCGGGCTGAGAGCGGCAGCCGCACCTTATCGGCATCCACAAATAGAACATCCTCGGGCTTCTGCTTCGGATCGAAGCCGGGCATCACAGTGAAGGTACGCACATCCAGGACCCCGGTCAGGTCGTCCGGCCCAAGTGCCAGCGGATAAACCCGCAACTCCCGGCGGTCTTTCACCAGTCGATGCGTCGCCGACAGGAAAGTCTTTCCGCTCAGGGCATCGAGCGAATGTTCGATTGACGCCAACTGATCGGCATTGAATCCATATCCCTCCAGCAGCCGATAGAGCCACCAGCCGCACTGCCCTTTGCGCCGAAGAGACTGAATATCAATGCAGAGCACGCCGTCGCGGTCCGAACAGATATCAGCCCGACCGGCCGCGAACACCTCGTCAAGCAGCTGCTCCGCCTCCCCAAAATACCGCATCTCAGTCTGGAAGGTACGCAGGAAAGAGGGATTGATCTGCGCCAGCTGCGGGAAGACTTCGTGCCGCAGCCGGTTCCGTGCAATGGTGACATCGGCATTGGTTGCATCCACGCGGAATTCCACACCCGCACACACGGCATACGCCTCGATCTCGCGCCGCGAGAAATCGAGCAGCGGCCGGATGAGCTGCACGCCCGCCGACCCGGAAGCGTCGCCTGCCCCGGGCAGCGGCATCGTTTCCCGGATGCCCGTCAAGCCGCGTAAGCCCGTGCCGCGCAACAGATGCAGCAGCAGCGTTTCGGCATTGTCGTCGAGATTGTGCGCCACGGCCAGGTGCGTGAAGCCCTGCTCCCGGCACAACCCGGCGAACCAGTCATAACGCAGCCGGCGCGCGGCCATCTCGACGGACAGCCCGTGCGCCGCGGCATACGCCTTCGTATCGGCTTCCTGCCGGAAGAACGGAACCCCGTTTCCGCGGCACCAGCCCGCCACCAGCGCTTCGTCGCCGTCACTGTCGGCGCCGCGCAAATGAAAATTGAAGTGCGCCACGGCCAGGGGAAGCCGCAGCGCACTGTGAAGGAACAGGTCCGCCATCGTCATCGAATCGATGCCGCCGCTCACTGCAAGCAGCACCCTGCTGTCCGGCCGGCCGTCGGTCAGCCGCGCCAACGTCCTGTCGAAGCGGTCCTGCATCGCACGTTATTTCTTCGCCTGTCCGATGGTATAGGTAAAGCCGATTGAAAAGAGTTCCTTGAACTGGACTCCTTTGCCCTGGTACATTTCCGTCGTATTTTTGTAATATTTGGGTACCAGAACATTGTCGTCGTAAATCAGGTTGGTGCGCAGTGTCAGCGAGAAGAACTTCGTGACCTTGGCCTCAGCATTGACATCCCACAGGACTTTGATGTTCTGCGGTTTGTTGAGATAGTCGGAGAAGAGTACCAGCGCCGTGCCCACCTTGAAGTTCTCCACTTCCAGTTTCGCGTCGATGCGCAGCTGGGCACCGAGTTCGAAACGTGCGAACTGGTCTTCCGCATTTCCGTAGCGTACGCGGAGATCCTCGGGACGCACCATCGTCACCTTCCCCGTGAGGGGCGCGAAGTTGATAGCCACATTGTTGGTCGGCTTGAAATCTATACCAAGACCCAGGGAGGTATATGCCGGTGCGAAGAAATCGGAAATCACGATTTCGTGCTTGGCGTCCCACCCTTCTGCAAACTGCGTCCGGAAATTGTACACAGCCGAAAAGTAGAGTTTCTCGGCAGCCTTGTATCCGAATTTGCTGTCGAAAATCAGCCGGTCGTCACTCTTGAGCAGATAATCCTTGTCGAACGAGTGGATAAATCCGTAACCTGCCTGCAGTTCATTGGTCCAAAGAATTTTACCCTTCGTCAGATTGGCATATACATCGGCATAGGTATTGAGCGACAACTGCCCGACACCGCCGGCAGCCCATTGCATCAGGGAAAGCTGGGAAAAGCCGATGTTGGTGGTGATACCCTTGTTCCATTCGGCTTTCGGCGCTTCTTCCGCCGCGGGAGCGTCCTGCGCGAACAGCGCACAGGTCGCGAAAACGGCCATGACGGCCAGGATCAGTTTCTTCATGGTATTCCGTTTTTAATAGGCTCTTGCAAAAATGACTCTCCGGTGCGAAGGCTTGCCGCTGTACACGCACTTACCTTCTTCTTCGCATACGCAGGAATCGATGGGAATGCAGCGGATGGTCGCCTTGGTCAATTCCTTGATCTTCTCCTCGGTTTCGGGCGTTCCGTCCCAGTGACAGAGCAGGAACCCGCCCTTCTCGATCTCGACCTTGAATTCTTCCCAGGTATCGACCTTGCGGATATTCTCGTCGCGGAACTTCAGGGCCTTCGCGTACAGATTCTTCTGGATTTCGTCCATCAGTGCGACGATATGGTCGGCCAGACCTTCCTGCGGAATATTCTCCTTCGTGGAGGTGTCGCGGCGGGCAAGTTCCACGTGGCCGCTTTCCAGGTCGCGCGGCCCGATGACCACGCGCACCGGCACACCTTTGAGTTCCCATTCGGCAAACTTGAATCCCGGACGGAGGTTGTCCCGGTCATCGACCTTCACGCTGAGACCTTTCGCTTCGAATTCTTTCTTGAGCTCTTCCATCCGTGCAAGGATGGCTTCACGTTCCTCGTCCTTCTTGTAGATGGGCACCATCACCACCTGGACCGGGGCCAGGGCGGGCGGCAGCACCAGACCGTTATTGTCGCTGTGGCACATGATCAGCGCGCCCATCAGGCGCGTGGAAACACCCCACGAAGTAGCCCAGACATACTCGAGTTTACCCTCCTTGTTGGCAAACTGCACGTCGAAAGCCTTGGCGAAGTTCTGTCCCAGGAAATGTGAGGTTCCGGCCTGCAGGGCCTTTCCGTCCTGCATCATCGCCTCGATGCTGTAAGTGTCGAGGGCGCCGGCGAAACGTTCGGTCTCGGATTTGTGCCCGATGACCACCGGCATGGCCATGAATTCGCGTGCGAAGCGGGCATACACGTCCACCATCTTCTGCGCTTCGGCCACGGCCTCGTCGTACGTGGCGTGGGCCGTATGGCCTTCCTGCCAGAGGAATTCAGCCGTACGAAGGAACAGGCGCGTGCGCATTTCCCAACGCACGACATTGGCCCACTGGTTGCACAGGATCGGCAGGTCGCGCCACGACTTGATCCAATTCTTATAGGTATTCCAGATAATGGTCTCGGACGTCGGCCGGACAATCAGTTCTTCCTCGAGCTTCGCATCGGGATCGACCACCACACCCTTTCCGTCGGGTGCGACCTTCAGCCTGTGGTGCGTCACCACGGCACACTCCTTCGCAAAACCTTCCACATGCTCGGCCTCGCGGCTGAGGAAAGATTTGGGAATGAACAAAGGGAAATAGGCATTGACGTGCCCCGTCTCCTTGAACATCTTGTCGAGCTGATGCTGCATTTTTTCCCAGATGGCATAGCCGTAGGGCTTGATTACCATACATCCGCGGACTGCGGACTGCTCGGCCAGATCGGCTTTTACCACCAGATTGTTATACCATTGCGAATAATTATCTTCCCTGTTGGTCACTTCCTTGTTCGTTACCTCTGCCATAACTTTTATATTGGTACAAAAATTGATATCTTTGCATTACTTAATTAAACGGACGGACTGAAAACGCGTCCAAACAACAAAACGCAAAATTAAGAAAAAACACTTATAAATTACACAGGAGGTTAAAATGAAAAACAATCGATTCGGATTCTTCGTGATCCTTGCTTTCGCGGCACTTGCCAGCTCTTGTGGTACGTCGGGGTACTATGCTTCGTCTATGTACGGCGACGGAATTTATTACCGGCCAACGGCGGCTTCCCGCGCCAAGATGGTCGCAGCGCAGGAAGCGCAGCGTGAACAGGAACGGCAGCGTCAATATGAGCAATACCTCGCCAAAGACGAGGAAGGAAATCTTTACGTCGTCACGGAGCTGATGGACGGCGAGACCTATGAGTCCCGTCTCCACAAGTTTGACAGTCCCTGGTACGTCAACTATGGGATGTACGGCTGGAACGGTTCTCCCTATTACGGCTACTATGGTCTCCGCAATCCCTGGTACACCGACTGGTACTGGCGTACAAGCTGGTACGACACCTGGTACGGTTACTATGGCTACAACCCGTATTATTACGGCTGGTACGATCCCTGGTACTGGGGAGCAGGATATGCGGGATGGTATGGTTGGGACCGCTGGTATCACCATCACCACTATTATCCCGGTTACGTGAATCCGGGTCCGGGCCCCGGCAACCACGGCCGCAACGTAGTCTATACTCCGCGTAACTCCGCGACCGGCAGCGGAATGTACCGCACTACCGGTTCCTCTTCCAGCCGCGGGATGTATACCACCCGCCGCACCAATTCGGGCGGCAGCGTCAGCACCCGCAACTCTTCCGGCACCGTCCGTTCCAACGGCGGCAGCCGTCCGACCCGCACCGGCGCCAGCGGCGGCGGAAGCTACAGCCGCTCTTCGGGCAGCTACAGCGGCGGCGTCTCACGCAGCGGTGGCGGCTACAGCGGCGGTTCGTCCAGCTCGGGCAGCTCGGGCAGCAGCCACAGCAGCGGCAGCCACAGCGGCGGCGGAAGGCGCTAATCCCGCAATCTCGCGTTGAACTTTTTGACAATCCTTAAACGAACGATCGACATGAAAAAGATAATTACCCTGTTCCTGTCCCTCACCCTTGCGGCAAGCCTGTTTGCCCAGACTGCGGACGATGCGCTGAACCTGGCGCAGGAATATTATGAAGGGACCGCCCGTTCGATGGCCTTGGGCAATGCCTTTACCGCACTGGGCGGTGACCTCGGCGGCCTTGCCATCAACCCCGCCAGTTCCGGCGTATTCCGCTGCTCCCAGATCTCTTTTACGCCGGGCCTGACATCATCCCGTTCCAACGTGAGTTACCTGGGCAACGGTACTACGACCCGGAATACCGCCCTGACAGTGTCGAACCTGGGCACGGTACTGACCTTCGACACGGGCAACTACAGTGGACTGCTCAACTTCAATTTCGGCTTCGTGTACAACAAGAAGAATAACTTCCGTTCTGCGATGAGAGCGTACGGAACGACCGACAACTCCTCGATGCTGAGCTCGATCGCCGCCGGTCTGGAGGGAATCAGCGACAGCATTCTGGATCAGAGCGATTACAACTCCAACGTCCCCTGGACCGGCCAGATGGCGTGGAACACCTACGTGATCGCTCCTCTCTCGGTACTGGGCGGAAAGTATTCGGACGTACACGACTCCTACCTCGCATCGACCGAGAATTACAATGAGGCGACCGACGAACTGCAGATCGGCGGCGCACTGGACCAGGCATTCAACCGCAAGGTCCGGGGCAGCAACGAAGAATTCGCCCTCAACTTCGGCGGCAATTTCTCCGACTTCCTGTACTTCGGCGTGAACGTGAATCTCCATACCGTGAGCCAGACGGTGGAAGAGTATTACGAGGAAGTGGCAAGAGACGACTCCCGCTTCGATGACGGCTTCGTTTCGATGGACAACAGCTTCTGGCTGCGTACCACCGGTACCGGCGCCAACTTCAAGTTCGGTGTCATCGTCAACCCGATGTCCGGCCTGCGTCTCGGTGCGACCATCACGACGCCGACCTGGTACGCCCTGACGGATGAGTGGGACTACACGATGAATACCGCCTTCAACAACGGGAACTCCTACACGGAATACTCCCCGACCGGCACCTACTCCTACAAGCTCACCGCCCCGATGCGCTGGAGCGTCGGCGCTGCCTATACCTTCATGGACCGCGGCCTGATCAGCGTGGACTACGAAAACGTAAACTACGCGAATACCCGGCTCAAGAGCGAGAACGGCTCGGAAAGCGTCTTTTATGAAGAAAACGACTGGATGAGCCAAAATCACCTCGCCTCCAGCACCCTGCGTGCCGGTTTGGAACTCCGTCTGAGCGACGCGTTCTCCCTGCGTGGCGGTTACCAGCATTACACGCCTGCCGCGAAAGGCTACGCCTCGCGCAACGTAGTCAGCGCAGGTCTGGGCTTCAACCTGTCGCCTGCCACCTCGATCGACCTTGCCTGGAGCCGTATGTTGTCGACCACCGACAGCTTCCAGCTTTACGACGACTACTCCAGCGCAGTGACCGTGCCGACAGGCACCAATACGAACAGTCTCAACAAAGTGGTCTGCACCCTGGCCGTCAAGTTCTAAAGAAAACGGCAAGCGTCAGGACCTTCTGCTGAAAGCAAATCGAGAATCGAAAGATTCGGAATGAAACGGGATTCCCGTTCAAGCCGGGAATGACAAGCACCCGGATCCTGATTGACGAAAACCTGATAGTAAGCCTGCTCCCGTCCATATTCGGCGAGCAGGCTTTCGCCTTTGTATTTGGGCTGGATACGCGTGCGGAAATCGTTTTCCGGGTCCCTGACATAACTCTCGGTCAGGGAAACGGGAACGTGCAGGTCGAGCAGATCCAGCAGTTTCTCCAGCAAAGCCATATTCAGGTCGAAGAGAAATTCAGGCTTGCGGAGCAAGACGGGAAACAGATCGTCGGCATAATAGTCGAAGAAAGCCGATGAATGGTAGGCAGCCTCGAATGCGCGCAGATGGTGTTGCAGCCAAGGTTCGCCATAATCGATGCGGATGTCGCGGACCGGACGGCTGCGACGTTCCTCTTTGACAATCGGAATGGACAGATCTTCCGGCCCGCCGGCAGAAAGGATACGGCACCGACTGCGCCACGACTGCTTCTGATAATGCTCGTGCTGTTCGATCAGCACCCGGCCGCTTCGGGCGATGGCAAAGAAATACTCGACCGGCGGAAAATAGGCCGTCGTCAGTACACTCACCGGAAAGAGCGGGGTCCCGGAATCTGCGGCAAGGTTCGTCATCGGATGATGCCGCGCGACGACTGCCCGATAAACGAAAGGATCTTGTCGCGGTATTCGCTCGGAGCGTACTGCCGGTCGACTTCCCGGCAGGCATCGGACACGTTCAGTCCGCTGGAATAGATCAAGCGGTATATCCCTTCGATTTCAGAGATTACCGCATCGCTGAAACCACGGCGCCGCAAGCCGACGATGTTGACGCCGGCATACCGGACGGGATTCCGTGCGGTAAGTACATAAGGCGGAATGTCTTTCGATACGCCCGCTGCGCCGGCCAGCATCACATGCTCTCCGATATGCGTGAACTGGTGCACCATCGTACCGCCGCCGACAATGGCCCAGTCGTCCACTTCCACTTCTCCGGCCAAGCCGGAAAAACTGGTAAGGATACAGTTGTCGCCGATCCGGCAATCGTGTGCGACGTGTACATAAGCCATGATCAGGCAATCATTGCCGACGCGGGTGAGGCATTTGCCGCTGGCCGCCGTGCCGCGGTTGACGGTCGCGAATTCACGGATCGTCGTCCTGTCGCCGATCTCGACCCAGCTTTCTTCACCCTGGAACTTCATATCCTGCGGAATCGCGCCGATTACCGCACCGGGAAACACCCGGCAGCCGCTGCCGATTCTCACATAATCGAAAATTGTCACGTTGGGGCCGATCCAGCAGTCGTCGCCGATTTCAACGTGCTCCGCGATAGTCGTAAAGGGCGAAACGACCACATTGCGGCCAAGTTTGGCACCGGGGTGCACACAAGTCATATTTTCATTCATAACCATTTTCAGATAAGAAAAGGGCCAACGCTTTCGTGTTGACCGTATGGCCGGGTTTATAAGCGCGGACCCTGCCCAGGATGGGACGTCCGGCCAGGGAAAAATCGCCGAGCAAATCAAGTAGTTTATGCCTGGCGGGTTCGTTTTCGAAAGACAGAACCGGATTACCCATATAGCCGCGCGGCTCATCCACCACCAGGGCATTTTCCAGGGAACCGCCGCGGATCAGGCCGGTAAGACGAAGGAAAAAGACCTCGCGCCGGAAGCAGAATGTGCGGCAAGGAGCGATATCGTGGACATAGTCGGTCGCAGCATCGAAACGGGCCTTCTGCAACCCGATAACCTTCGATTTGAAATCGATGGTCACTTCTGCCTCAAAGCCGTCGAAGGGTTCCAGTTCGATGCGGGCGCCACTTCGAGGATCTTCATAGACGAACGGACGGCGGACGGCCAACGGAACCCGCTCCTCAGGCTGTTCCTCCAACCCGCACGCGATAAAGGCTTCGGCATATGGCCGGGCGCTTCCGTCGAGTATCGGAACTTCCGCGGCGTCGAGCCTCACCAGCGCATTGTCCACACCCAGGCAGGACAGGGCGGACAGCAGATGCTCCGGCGTAAGAATCCTCCGTACGCCACCCGACGAAAGCGTCGTGCCGCGACGCGTGCGCCCCACGTTGCGAACGTGCGCCGCGACCATCGGCTCCCCGGGGAGATCCGTCCGTTGAAAGACAATGCCCGTCCCAGGCGAAGACGGAAGCACCTGCATCGACACGGGACGGCCCGTATGAAGGCCTTTACCCGAGAAGGAACAAGACGCTTTCAGGGTATGCTGCTTCATTCTTTCGGTCTGGATTTGCCGCCGCTGCGGCGGAAAAGGGCATACGCCCGCATATATGTACCGTATTCCAGGGCGGGATATCCCATCAGTTTGGAACCGGGTTCGGAAATGTCGCTGATGATACCGCTCCGCCCCGCAAGGACCGTATTGTCCGCTACGGAAATATGGCCGTTGATCCCGGACTGGCCGCCGATCATGCAGTGTGACCCGAGCTTGGCGGAACCGGCGATGCCGCTCAGAGCCGCCATTACCGTATTCTTCCCCACCACGACATTGTGGGCCACCTGGCATAGATTGTCGATCTTGACGCCACTCTCGATGACGGTCGAACCCATTGTCGCCCGGTCGACCGTGGCGTTCGCCCCGATTTCCACATTATCGCCGATCACGACGTTGCCCAACTGGGGGATTTTCCGGTAGGAGCCGTCTTCCTGCGGGGCAAAGCCGAAGCCGTCGGCGCCGATCACCGCGCCGGCGTGGAGGATGCAGCGGTCACCGATCACACAGTCGTGGTAGATGCGCACACCGGGATAGAGAATGCAATCCTTGCCGATCCGCACGTTCGGCCCGACATAGACCTGGGGATAGATGTACGTGCCCTTGCCGATGCGGGCGGAGCAGGCCATGGAGCGGCGGAAAGAAAGCCGCGCCCGGAAGCGGTTGCCGCGCTTCCGGGTCCGGCGTAGCCGGGCAAAAAAGTCAAGCAGCACCGATACGGCGGCATAGGCGTCATCCACCTTGATAAGGGTGGCAGGTACCGACTTTTTCGGCACGAACGAGCGGTTGACCAGCAGGACGCTGGCCTGGGTATCGTAGATATAGTGTTCGTATTTGGGATTGGCAAAGAAACACACGTCACCCCGCCTCGCCTGTTCAATGCGCGCCGGGGCTTTTACCACAATCTGCGGATCGCCGACGATCTCGCCGCCAAGAAGGTCTGCCAATGTCTGAGCCGTTATCTCCATAACTATCGCAAATTTAATACTTTTTCAAAAAATTTTTGTGATTCAGCACTTAATTGTTACCTTTGCCGCGATTGAGGGGACAGGCAGTCTCCTTTTTTTTGTGCCATTTACACTATGATCCAGAAACAGACCATCGAAGCCCTTGCGCAGGAGCATCTGCAGGGTACGGACCTCTCCCTGGTGGAGGTTACCGTGAGTGAAGACAACGACATCGAAGTGATCATCACCCGCGAAGGCGGCGTGGCGATCGACGACTGCGTGGCGCTGAGCCGCTACCTCGAATCGAAACTCGACCGCGACAAGGAAGACTTTTCGCTGATGGTCGGATCGGCCGGCATTTAATTTCGGAAACAATCAATATTCAACAAATAACAATGGAAGTCAATCTGATCAGCACATTCGCTGAATTCAAGGAACTCAAGAACATCGACCGTCCCACGCTGATGAGCGTGCTGGAGGATATTTTCCGCACCCAGCTTGCCCGTATGTACGGCGATGCCGATAACTTCGATATCATTATCAACATCGACAAGGGCGACATCTCGATCATCCGCAACCGGACGGTCGTCGAGACCGTGGAAGATCCCAACAAGGAGATCTCACTCGAAGAAGTGCAGAAAATCGACGACTCTTATGAGGTTGGCGAAGAGTACCCGGAAGAGGTGCCGATGTCGAGCTTCGGCCGCCGCGGCATCCTCAACCTGCGGCAGAACCTCTCGAGCCGCATCACGGACATCGAGAAGGCGAATCTTTACAACAAATACCGCGAAAAGGTGGGCGACATCCTGGTTGGCGAGGTCTATCAGGCCTGGAAGAAGGAAGTCTTGGTCATGGATGAAGACGGCAACGAACTCGTCCTGCCGAAGAGCGAACAGATTCCTTCCGACTTCTTCCGCAAAGGCGATACGGTCAAGGCTGTGATCATCAGCGTAGAGATGAAGAACAACAACCCGATCATCACTCTTTCGCGTACCTCGAACCTCTTCCTGGAGCGCCTGTTCGAGCAGGAAGTGCCGGAAATCTTCGACGGCCTGATCACCATCAAGAAAGTGGTCCGCATGCCGGGTGAGCGCGCCAAGGTGGCCGTCGAATCCTACGACGACCGGATCGACCCGGTCGGTGCCTGCGTCGGTGTCAAGGGATCCCGCATCCACGGTATCGTACGCGAACTTCGCAACGAGAACATCGACATCATCAACTGGACGTCCAACACCCAGCTGCTCGTCCAGCGTGCCCTTTCGCCGGCCAAGATTTCGTCGATCAGCATCGACGAAGAAAACAAGAGCATCCACATCGACCTCGAGTCGAGCGAACTTGCGCTGGCTATCGGACGGAACGGCAGCAATATCCTGCTGGCCGAACAGCTTTCCGGATACAAGATCGACGTGTACCGTCTCGGCGGTGAGTCGCCGGAAGACGACGAAGACGTGATGCTCGACGATTTCGCCGACGAAATCGACCAGTGGATCATCGACTGCCTCAAACAGATCGGCTGCGATACGGCCAAGAGCGTGCTGGCCCTCCCTACCGAGGAGATCATGCAGCGGGCCGACCTCGAGGAGGAAACCGTCCTCGACGTGCAGCGTATCCTGCGGGCTGAATTCGAAAACTAATCAATACACAATACGGGAGAAGCAAGTATGGCAGAAGGAACAATCAGAATCAACAAGGTACTCAAGGATTTCAACATCGGCCTTTCCACCCTGACCGACTTCCTCAAGAAGAAGGGCTACACCGATGAACTCACTTTGACCTCCAAGATATCGGAAGATGTCTTCGCGTTGGTAGCCAAGGAGTTCGGCAAGGAGCAGCTCATCAAGGAGCAGTCGCGCAAGGTCGCTATCAAGGTCAAGGAGATCACGGAAATGGAAAGCAACCGGGCGGCCGAGGAGGAAGAACCGGTACAGGAAGTCATCATCAAGACCAACGTTTTCACGGAACAGAAGAAGGTGGATACTCCCGCACCGGAAACTGTTCCCGCGCCGGAGGAGAAGAAAAAAGAGGTGGTTTCCGAGCAGCCCAGGAGCGATATCAAGATTGTCGGCCATATCGACCTGACTCCCAAGAAGAAACCGGAGCCTGCCCAGGCTCCCGCCAAGCCGGAGGAACCGAAACCCGCAGCCGTTGTACCCGAAAAGCCCGAAAAACCCGCAGAGCCTGAGAAATCTGCCGAAGCGCCGGTACCGGAGGCCCCCAAAGAGGAAAAGCCGGAAGAGAAAAAAGTGGAGAAGCGTGATGAACGCCCGGTCATCGAACATATCGAGACCAAGGTCGAGAAACTCGCGGGTCCCAAGACGGTCGGTACCATCGACCTCTCCAAATTCGAAAAGAAGCCGGCTACGGCCGAACACGGCAAAAAAGACAAGAACAAACGCGAACGCATCCACAAGGGACCGGCCAAGGTTGACATCAACAACCCGAAGAACAGCATCGGCAAACCGGCCGTCAAGGACAACAAAGACAATGCACGCGCCAAAGGCGGCGCCAAGAAGAATGAACGCTTCAAGGCCGTACGCCCCGAATTCGACAGCGACGAGATCCAGAAACAGATCAAGGAGACCTATGCACGGATGACGGAAGGTCACGGCAAGACCAAGACCTCGAAACACCGCCGCGAAAAACGCGAGGAAATCTCCCAGAAGATGCAGGAAGAGCAGGAGCGTCAGGAGCTTACCAGCAACGTGCTTAAAGTCACCGAATTCGTGACTGTCAACGAACTGGCCATCCTGATGAACAACACGCCTGTGACCAAGGTCATCGAAGCCTGTATGAACCTCGGCCTTATGGTGTCGATCAACCAGCGTCTCGATGCGGAAGCCCTCGTCCTCGTGGCCGAAGAGTTCGGTTACAAGATCGAATTCGTCACCGCCGAGATCCAGGGCGCCATCGCCCAGGAGGAAGACAAGGAAGAAGACCTGCTCCCGCGTCCGCCGATCGTCACCGTGATGGGCCACGTGGACCACGGCAAGACCTCGCTGCTCGACTACATCCGCAAAACCAATGTCATCGCGGGCGAGGCCGGCGGCATCACCCAGCACATCGGTGCCTATAACGTCGCCCTCCCTGACGGACGGCACATCACATTCCTCGATACGCCGGGCCACGAGGCCTTCACCGCCATGCGTGCCCGAGGCGCCAAAGTCACCGACCTGGCCATCATCATTATCGCGGCCGACGACGCCGTGATGCCGCAGACCATCGAGGCTATCAACCACGCCCAGGCAGCCGGCGTCCCGATGATCTTCGCCATCAACAAGATCGACAAGCCCGGCGCCAATCCTGAAAAGATCAAGGAGCAGCTGGCGAATATGAACATCCTGGTCGAAGACTGGGGCGGCAAGTACCAGTGCCAGGAAATCGCAGCCAAGAAAGGCATCAATGTCGAGGAGCTGCTGGAGAAAGTATTGCTTGAAGCAGACATGCTTGAACTCAAGGCCAATCCGAACAAGCTGGCCGTGGGCAACATCATCGAGTCGTCGCTCGACAAGGGCCGTGGCTACCTGGCCACCGTGCTTGTCCAGAGCGGGACGCTCCACGTAGGCGACCCGATCGTTGCCGGATGCTATGCAGGCCGCGTGAAAGCGATGTTCAACGAACGCGGACAGCGGCTCAAGGAAGCCGGTCCTTCCACACCGGTCTCCGTGCTCGGTCTGAGCGGCGCCCCGACCGCCGGCGATACCCTCAACGCGATGGAAGACGAAAAAGAGGCGCGCGACGTGGCCAACAAACGCGAACAGCTCATCCGCATCCAGGGCATCAAGACGCAGACCCATATCACCCTCGAGGAGATCGGCCGCCGCATCGCCCTGGGCAATTTCCAGGAACTCAATATCATCGTCAAAGCCGACGTGGACGGTTCCATCGAGGCTCTTTCCGATTCGCTCATCAAGCTCTCGACCGAGGAGATCCACGTCAACGTAATCCACAAAGCCGTGGGTGCCATCTCCGAATCGGACGTCCTGCTGGCCGTCGCCTCGAACGCCATCATCATCGGCTTCCAGGTCCGCCCGATGCCCAACGCCCGCAAGCTGGCTGAAAAGGAACAGATCGAAATCCGACTCTATTCGGTCATCTACGACGCCATCGAAGAAGTCAAGAGCGGTATCGAGGGTATGCTTGCCCCGGAAGAGAAGGAAGAGATCACCGCCAATGCCGAGGTCCTCGAGACCTTCAAGATTTCGAAGGTCGGCACCATCGCCGGCTGTATGGTCCGCGACGGCAAGCTGACACGCAATGCGAAGGTCCGCGTGATCCGCGACGGTATCGTGGTCTATACCGGACAGCTGGGTTCGCTCAAACGCCTGAAAGACGATGTGAAGGAAGTCTCCGCCGGCTTCGACTGCGGTCTGAGCGTAGACGGCTTCAACGATATCAAGATCGGCGACATGATCGAAGCTTACCAGATTGTCGAAGTCAAACGCAAACTGTAATATGGATCCCCTGCTCGCCCTGTCCCCCATTGACGGACGCTATTTCGGGAAAACGTCCGAACTGTCCGCTTTCTTTTCCGAGTATGCCCTGATGCGCTATCGGGTGCTTGTGGAGGTGGAGTATTTCATCGCTCTGTGCGAATTGCCGCTCCCCCAGCTTTCGGAAGTGGATCCGGTCTGCTTCCCGCAATTGCGGACCCTCTACGGTGATTTCACTACGGAAGACGCCGCCCGGATCAAGGAAATCGAATCCCGGACGAACCACGACGTCAAAGCGGTGGAGTACTTCCTCAAAGAGCGCTTCGCCGACCTGGGACTCGCCCGTTTCTCGGAGTTCATTCATTTCGGACTCACCTCGCAGGACATCAACAACACGGCGACGCCGCTCTCGCTCAAGGAAGCGCTTGTCGAAGTGTATGTCCCTGCACTCCGCGAACTGATGGGAATGCTTTCCGAACGTGCCACACTCTGGGCCGACGTGCCCATGCTTGCGCATACGCACGGCCAGCCCGCCTCCCCGACGCGTCTGGGCAAGGAACTGGATGTTTTCATCGTGCGGCTCAAAGAGCAGCTCCGGCAGTTGGAAGCCCGTCCCTATCCCGGCAAGTTCGGTGGCGCGACCGGCAATCTCAACGCCCATCATGCCGCTTTCCCGGACATCGACTGGAATGACTTCGCCGAGAATTTCGTTGCTTCGCTCGGGCTGAAACGTTCCTGGCCCACTACCCAGATCGACCACTACGACAATCTGGCCGCCATCTTCGACGCGCTCCGCCGCATCAATACCGTGCTGGTGGACCTGAGCCGGGACTGCTGGCTCTATATCTCGATGGAGTATTTCGCCCAGGCCATCCGTCCGGGTGAGGTCGGTTCCTCCACGATGCCGCACAAGGTCAACCCCATCGACTTCGAAAACGCCGAAGGAAACCTGACCCTGGCCAACGCGATCTACGACTATCTCTCGGAAAAACTCCCTGTCTCGCGCCTGCAGCGCGACCTGACCGACTCGACGGTCCTTCGCAACATCGGCGTTCCGATCGCCCACTCCCTGGTTGCGATCCGTTCGCTGGAAAAAGGCATCGGAAAACTGATCCTCAACGAAGAAAAGGTGTCGGCCGACCTGGAACGCAACTGGGCCGTCGTAGCCGAAGGCATCCAGACCGTCCTGCGCCGCGAAGGTTATCCGAAGCCGTACGAAGCGCTCAAGGCGCTGACCCGCACCGGGGAGCATATCACACAGGAGACCATCAGCCGTTTCATCGACGGTCTTGAGATTTCCGAGGAAGTCAAAGCGGAACTGCACGCCATCACACCGCACAACTATACAGGGTGCTGACGGTCATAATGCCGGAAAGGAATCAGGGCGACCCGCTTTCAGCGAGCCGCCCTGATTCCTTTTAACCTAAAACTTAACCTATGAAAAAACTATTCGATTATAGGTTAAGCAAAGGGCGTGCCAAAACAAATTCGTTTATAACAAACCGTCGGGAATATCAAGGGTCAACACTTCGCCGTGGATGCTGACAATGAGATCCTCATGGAGCGGCAGCAGGACTTCTCCCTGCTCCGTCTCCACGGTAATCAGCATATTCCCGCCATAATCGTTGAAGTCGACGACCTCCCCGATGATCTTCCGGGTGCGGGCGTCACGAACCTGCATCCCGACGACCGTATCTTCATCGTCCTCATCCGTTTCGGAACAGGTAACCTCGCGGCCGACAAGTTCCTCGGCTTCCTCCAGGGTATCGACATCCTGGAATTTGACGACGAAACGGCCACCCCTGGCCTGGACCGTTTCAATGAAAAAAGGAACCGGCAGTCCATCGAAAGTGATGAATACCGGTTCCTGACTCTTCAAATCCCGGGAATCACCGGCCTCGAGGCTCAAAATCACCTCTCCGGCCGCCCCCCAGGATTTCAGCACCTTCATCCTGACTAGGCCTCAGGATTCTCAGCGGGTGCTTCTGCTTCGGCAGCGGCGGCAGCAGCCTCTTCGGCGGCGGCACGGGCGGCAGCTTCGGCAGCGGCGGCGATTTCAGCCTTCTTCTTGGCGATCGCCTCGGCACGCTCCTCATTGACCTTGGCCTCGGCCTTCACGGCAGCCTTGTTGGCTTCCGCGGCGGCGGCGGCAAGAGTCTGCTTCTTCGAAGCGACCTTGGAATCTTTCTGGTTCTTCCAGGCAGCATAGCGGCGGTCAGCCTCTTCCTGCGTGAAAGCACCCTTGGCGACACCACCCTGGAGATGTTTGCGCAGCATCACACCTTCATAGGAGAGGATACGGCGGGCCGTGGTGGTCGGCTGGGCACCCTTGTTGAGCCAGTCGAGAGCGCGGTCACCATCGAGAACGATGGTAGCGGGGTTGGTGTTCGGATTGTAAAGGCCGATCTGTTCGATCAGACGGCCGTCACGCGGAGCGCGTGCGTCGGCCACGACAATGTGGAAGAAAGAATAGTTCTTCTTACCGTGGCGTGAAAGACGGATTTTTACAGCCATTTGTACAAATGCTTAAAGTTAGTAATCAGTTCAATAATTGTAACTTCCCTATCTTCTCGAGAAAGGGCCTGCAAATATACGGATATTTTTTGAAAAACAAATTTTTCGTCAGAGCGCCTTGACGGCCTGCTGCATGTGATTTCCGTTCGATCCCTTGATCAGGATGGTCTTTCCGGCGAGCGGATGCTCTTCGACATAGGCCTTGAGCGACTCGATGTCGGGGAAACTGGCGACCTGCCGGGGATCCGTGTGAAGCGTACGCGAAGCCCTGGCGAATTCTTCGCCCACCAGGAAGATGACGGGTGCAACTTCACAGGCACGCTGCAGGATGGCACGATGCTCTTCAGAAGATTCCTGACCGAGTTCGAGCATATCGCCCAGCATCAGTACCTTCTCCGGGAAATCCGTAGCGGCGAAATTGTCGAGCGCCGCCCGCATACTCGACGGATTGGCGTTGTAAGCATCGACAATCAGGACGTTATTCTTCGTCCGTACAAGCTGGCTGCGGCTGTTGGAGGGAGAATATGCCTCAATGGCGGCGACGGCTTTGGCAAAGGGGACCTCGAAGGCTTCGCCCACCGAGAGGGCAGCCATCACGTTGTCGGCGTTGTAGGCGCCGACCAGGTTCGTCCGGATCCGGACAGGTTTTCCGTCGTGCTCCAAAGAAAGCTGAAGGAACGGAGATTCGGCCGTAGCGGGAAGGATTTCCACGCCTTGTTCCCTGACGCCATATCTCCGGGTACACAGGCCCGGACGGTGTGATACCATTTCACAGAGATGCTCGTTGTCCGCATTATAGAATAC